>Ga0115005_10001593_pt1 | contig 18080 bp, 7 predicted proteins | sample ArcOceMetagenome_FD_87163 | JGI IMG/M metagenome (GOLD analysis project Ga0115005, IMG submission 87163) | Marine eukaryotic phytoplankton communities from Arctic Ocean - Arctic Ocean - Greenland ARC118M Metagenome | ecosystem: Environmental > Aquatic > Marine > Oceanic | place: Arctic Ocean... | reverse complement strand
CCACTGCCAACACGGGGATTGTGACAAGCCGCGAGTATTGCTGCTATTGGGTGACACATCCAATGCAATAGAATTTGCTAACATCGTGAAGAGAGCGCTTGCTGTATACTGGTCACTCTCTATTTTTGCTGATTCAACCTCATTCTTCATGGTCATCTCTTCATATAACTTGATAGATGCACGGAATTTCCCTCTATTTCCCAAACCTGTTAGCATTGCGTTTAATTCAAATGCACTTGGTTCTGACATTAGTATTACTGCTTCACTGCTGACATCTTCATCGCAGGTTGAACGCAGGCCTATGAACAACGACCATAACTTCTTTAACTTTGAATGACTAGCCTTTGTTCTGCTCATTCCAGATATAGCCTCTCCAAACACCCGTGATTGTAGCAATGCGAGGCTGGATCCGTTCGCATCCACACCCTCTATTGATGAGTGTTTTGCATGTATGCTATATACTTTAGACCCTGCCTTTGCATATCCAATAGCAGCCTCAACTATCTTCCTTATCATAACATAATCCCCGTGATCAGATGCCGCTCGAATTGCTTGAATCAAAGCATGATTCATATTATTTTGTATCTGAACTGCAGTATCATTGGATATTATCACTTTATCGTTTGCACTGTCCAAGTCTGCAAGCAAGGCTTCGGACTCGCTTTTCAATGTATAGACTAACGAACGGATTGCAGACATGGAAGCTGGAGATGGTTTTGCCGCCATTTTCAATTGACTTTCATTCTCTGATTGATCTGTATTGGAATTACGCTTCACTTTTATCCCTTTTATGATGTTTCTCGTTCGACCAATGTTTGTTGCGTATGAGTTGAACTTCTTTATCATTTCAGTAGGTGTTGTAGGTGGGAAAGACGTTTCATCGATTGATTCATTTTCTTGTTCTGTGCTAGCTGTCAGGAGGGAAGGTAACTTTGTACTGTGTGTCATTATCCCACGTGGAAATAATGTTATTGTTGACGGACGTGTATAAGATTCGATTCGTTCGGGCAGAGTATATTGAAAAGAATATGATATTTGATTGCTTATTTTTGACGGCATAAATCCAGCAGCTTCATTTACATTTGATGAAAGCAGGATAACTGCCATCAGTAAGAAAGGTGACGTGATAGAGGTTTTCAAGCATTGAATCTTCATGGGGGACAGAAAAGGCGATGCATTTACTCCGCCAGAAGGGCTGTCTTTACTTTGAACTAATCTTGGCACAATTGGAAGTAATTGTTTGTGATTATTCTCGTGAAGGGGGGCATGGCATCCCATTCCAATTGTATTCTGAACCGAGCCATTCATCTCAGACCTGTTTATATAGATGCGGTGGATAACTTCAATGGCATCGGCTCAGAATCAAACTGAACTCTGATTATGTTGTACGTAGTTGTACGAAGTCGTCAGTTTTGTTCTGAATTTGAATTGTTGGTGGGTGTTGAATTTCAACGTACCAACCCTTCATGGATATGGATGGAAACAAATGTGTGGCTCGTGTCGTCGTGTCGAAAACCAAAAAAAAGAAAGCACAGCCCCACAAAACCCTATCATACTACCACGCTACCAGCCTACCAGCTACCACATTCATTAGCATTCATCTTCACGTGCACAATCAATTGATTTATTCTACAACTGTCTGGCACAGGATAGGAGGCAAGTAATAAATACATAAAAGTCGCCAGAAACGTCTTCATCTCTGCAAAAATGAACCGGTTGATTACAAGCTCTTTGCGATCTGTTCAACGAAAAGTAGCACTTGCTCGACCAGCTTCTCAATGTGTCAGCCTTCCACAAACGAGGTATTACTCCGTCACAACCCCGAACCAAAAGATTCAGTCCAACTCAGATAAGTCAGAGGCGGAGATTGAAGCAATGATGGACGAAGAAATGTCCAAGATGGAAGTAGAGGAGGAAGTGAAAAAGTATAAAGACTGGAAACCAGGTTATCGCAAACGACCCCTCGTACTGGCTCACACTTTGGAGGCTTTCGAGAATGAGGGTAAACAGGCATCATGGCTTCCCCAACTCAACAACCGATGTGGTGCTCTTGGAATCAAAGTCGGTATGATGCCCATATGGGATGAATGGGGTGAGAGACATGCTTGCACTGTACTCTACCTTGACAGCAATGTTGTGATCCGCACGTTCAAAGAGGAGGACGATGGATATACGGCAGTTCAAATTGGCGCTGGTGAGCGCAAAAAAAAGAATGTTACCAAGCCACTTATGGGACATTATGCAAAATATGGGGTGGATGAGCAGCCTCCTTTTACCGTGCGGGAATTCAGAGTGTCCCATTCTGAGTATTTGCCAGAACCTGGCACCAATATCAATGCTAGGCACTTTGTCCCAGGACAAAATGTAGACGTTTCAGCAATTAGCAAAGGAAAGGGTTTTCAGGGTGCAATGAAGAAGTGGAACTTTAAGGGTATGCCGGCCACACACGGTACATCCTTATCTCATCGTGCACTTGGATCTACTGGACAATGTCAAGATCCTGGAAGAGTATTCAAAGGAAAGAAGATGGCGGGTAGAATGGGTGGCGTGCGTGTCACAACTCAGAACTTGAGAATCGTAAAGATTGATAGGGGTCGCAATCTTCTTTTTCTCAAGGGTCCCGTACCTGGTCAAAAGGGTGAGTTTGTAGAGATCAAAGACTCTGTGAAGAAACCCCTTTTTGGAACCGAAAAGGTTGAGGGAGCCGCTATTTTCCCACCATTGCCAACATTTGAGTATGAGGAAGGTGTTGATGGATGTGGTATAGGTGGGCATGAAGTTATGATGCCACAGCAGGATATTGATCCATTTGATCCACCCGTTGACGAAGCCGCATAGAGCACTAATAAATTGAAATTGATTGCATTATAAACAAATCAAGAAACTCTGGGTACGTGTAGTAGTGTAGTGTACACGTAATTGTTCTATTTTCGAATTTACAGTCATGGGAAATTGGGGTTGCCTGGGATGGAAATGTCTTCAGTGTACTTGAACTAACTTGCAGTGTAGCCCAATTTTTTTCAGCTAGCAGCAACTAGGCGAGCAGTGGAAATCAGAGGAAAGGTGTGGGTTCCTGACAGACCGATAAAACCGGTTTTGAAGCCGTTAGCAAGATTTTAAAAGCACAAAACATGCAAGACAATGCAAGCATTTTCAGACCGGTCCCTCCTGTTCCCTCTGTTAGTACAACATCAACCCTCACATCGCTATCGAAACATTATCCAAACTGACCAGGCTCTTCACGACAATATCAAGTATGAACGACGTCGGTGGTGAAATCGTCACGAAAGGATCATCGTCTCCAGAGACCAAACTCATCGACGAAGACATGACACGTGAATTCACAAAAGATACATTTGCATCGACAGCGGATAAAATGAGTTCGGTACGGCCTCTTCCTTTCAACTTGAGCAATTTCAACACAACTCCAACATTCGATGCAATGAACCCACACTTGAATGTGCTTGAAGATGAGCATTCATCTTATCTATCAGTTTCCAAGGCGTGTCTATTCTTAAATCAACTAGCAAGCTACGGAAGTTCATCGGTAACACCACCGTCACCAGGTGTCATTGAGTCTAACCTTTTCGAAGCAAATGAATATACGACAAACTTTGCACGTATATTGAATACGCTTTCGTCTACCTCCTCGAACCATTCTGATCGAAGATGTAGGATCCTGGCCCTAAACTCCCTCTCGCTCGTTTCCAAAGCTGTTGTCGCAAAATTGATCACGACGGCCGTGTTTCTCAATCACGACGATGTAGTTTTGATAACAAGGCTACAGGATGAAATATATAACGATACAGTGATGAATATGATATCGTGTGGATTGGAAGATGATGATGGCGTGGCGGCCGTGGCATTTGAGTCGCTTGGGAGACTTGTCATTGATTTGGATGACGATCCATTTACGAAGGATGTTAGAACAATCACTGGCCAATGCACCCCATTGGTTTTTACACCTCTTGACGGATTATTTGAGAATAGAAATCATGGCTCTTGGGATGACTATGTTGTCAGTGCAGGTGGCACTCAGGATCTTGACGGGGTGGTGTACAATTCTGAGATTAGATTTAGGATCTTGTCTATTCTGGCTCCGAGAATCCGTACAATCTTCAATCGGATTCAGCTGATGAAAACGACAGAATGCCGGCTGCGTTGTATGGCATTCCTAAATGAAGCTGTCATGTTTGTGTGTAGGTTGAAGAAACGAGGAGAGGAAAAACCAAAGGATAAAGATACCTTTGCCAACCGGTGGTATGAGAGTGATACTGACACAATGGTTCAAGAGTATGTCGATTTGTTTCTTATACCGTTACTCAGCATTTATCAGTATACTGAAGGAGTTCATGTCGGAAATCGCGTTGAAGCCGGGGTCAGTACTGCCACAAATGCGTTGATGTTATGCTCTGTCGTAGATGAAAATGAAACCTGGTTGGAGCATGTCATACCTCTTGCGATACATAATTTAGACATGGGACTTCAATACACAAGGAATTATGGGAGCATGTTAGAGCTGATGAATGTCATGGGAGCTCTTTTGGTAGCTTTACGAGGAGTTACTCTTGAAATCAGAAGGCCTGTTTTAGATCGTGTCATATCGATAGTTGCTGACTTGCCAAGTACTCGCGTCCTTCCTCCTCAAGTGATCGCACCATCTCTTCGACAAGGCGATGGATCTCAACGGACGCCCTTGAGGATTGGATTTTGGACCGAGGTTGCATTGTCCCTTCTCCTAGCTGATAGAAATACTGTGAAATTCTCAAACGAGGAATATGCGCCTGCGCATTTTAAGAAGGCTGCTCAAGTTAATGCATTGTCCGCATTCTTGGAATCATCCACACCATTATCCCTAATAAAATCGAAAGAAAAGGATCAGAAAGGTATTGAAGCAGTTGCCATCCACCCAGCAGAAGAAATGGTCTTCTCGTTTTGTTCTGTGACGGAAAACATCGGGAAAATGCTCAAACCGCACATTTCGATGAATGGTGAAAATGGCGAAACCTTGATTCACACCTCAATGGGCCTTCGACAAGAAATTTGGGTAGGTACTGCCCTAATACTTCTACAGTCATTCATGCCGTGCCTGAGCTGGATAAGCGAGGTTCGAATTGAAGAAGAAATAAATAGTTCGCGTGAAGAGCCTTCAACTTTGCTCTATGCTGCTCAGAAAGCCTATATTGAGTTGCTGACGTCTGTGTTGGTTCATTCAGGCTCAATTATACCATCGTCTTCCATTTACCACCATTTTATTCTCTCCAAGATTAACGCTGATGCAAATGACATACTTTCGTCTGAATCTTCGCCGTTGAAAAACGCTATCATTGAGAACGATGCTGCGATTATCCTTGACAAAGTGATGAAGCAGTTTACTTTGTCAATTGCTTCAAGAAAGATCCGTTTATCATTATTATGTCTCCTCACAGATGCGTGGATACAACATTGTCAACGAGCAATGTCCATGAACTATCATTCCCTACGAGATGATGAAGGCCCAGTTGACTTGGACAATGATATCATTAATATCAACGAAAGTCATGCTCAGAACTTACTTTCTTATCTTGGTTCCGAAATCTCCAATCTAATTGACGAAGAGAAGGAGAAGCCTACTGGCGTTGCTGGCGAAGAATTGAGATCTTTACTAGCATGCATAGCATGTGTAGAAAGTATCGCATATACTGCGCAATTATCAGCGAATCATCTGAATTCAACAGAGGGCAACTCTGATGATGAGGAAAGTGCAAGATACCTAGTCTCCGTTTCGATGGTTGTATTGAAGGGCCAGGGGAAAATTGAGACTGATGATAATGAGACCGAACCAACTGAAGAAGTCATGTCATCAGAAGCATCTGCGTCTCAAGGTTCAGTCTCATCTTCTCCCTTTCGATCGCCGAGAAGTAGGGCGAGAATAACTGCGTTTACGTCAGAGTGTGCAGATGCTGCAAAGAGATTACGGCGTTTTGTGGGATTGAATGATGATGGTTCCGAAATCGAAATTATAGGTCCTGTCTCCATCGATTTCAGTTCCCCTCTGCTCAAACGTCCAAACTTTGGCGTTCCTTTTGATAAGACTGATTTTCAACACATACTACCACCTTCACAAATCAATAATCAGTGGAAAGTTGCAGATAGAATCACCATAGTTGATTGTTATTCTAAGGATGCTGACATACATTGCGCGCCACTCGGTGTTTCCGCTTCATTCTTCATGGGTTCAAACAGTGTTTTGGACGAAAATCATGTCGCTTACGGTGCTCTTCTTCAGCTTTGTCGACAGCAAGTTGCCTTACAGACAAAGCATGCCATTCAAAGCCGATCATATTGTGATTGGAAGAGTGTTGAATCACACCCCAAATATCTCCGAGGAGGATGTCTACTTCGGGCACCTGAATTACAAGCAAGGCGGTCAACATCTAATGGCGTTGGAAACCAAGAACATAGAGAAATCATGTTAGAAACAATCACGGGATGTTCGGACCCACTGTCGGTGACCTTGACCTATTCCGTACGTCGTCAGCCCCGCTTTGATGGCGAGACCAGCTTCATAAGTTGTCTTACTATGAGGATACAGAATATAACACCGGTCTCAGTAACGAATGGATTGCATTTGAATTTAAGACTTGTGCCAAAAAGTCAATTTGGTGATGCTAGAGCTAGTTGGAACACAGGAAAATACAATGTAGACGTGTTGCACTCAAATGAGCTCAAAGGAGGGCAGTGTTTGACCTGGGAAATTCTTTTTGACTCGTGCCGCATTCAACATCATGACATCACTGCTTCTGTAACTCTGAGAGACGTTGAGACAGATACATCGTCGACTGTTTTGCTCTCTACAACTAAAGAAGACATGGAGCAACGTAGAGATGAAAGCAACGAAGTTGCATCTCACATGACCAATGTACGGTATGTGAAGAAAATTGACTTTGAACATGCAGAAATGGCAAGGTCGCTATTACTCCCGAACCCGCAAGTATTTTTCTTTGGGAGAGATTGTGGTGACGACAAAGCTTTCATTTTCCTTTGGCAGAATTTGCAGCATTCACTGCCAATGATTCATATTCCAGGGGATGAAACAGTTTCTTCTCTCTTCGCATGTTTTTCTGATTCTTCTTCGTTTGAAATTAGATGTGGCCAAGGACAGCAATCCATGATGGCCTGGGCTTTAACTTCTTGTTTTGATGGCAAACATTTGCTTGCAATTAGCACGATCCCCGGGACTGAAGTCACCGGCACTGCTGCGAGGTTGTACACCAAGTCAGATGATTTGCAATTGCTAGAGCACTTAATCTCATAAAGACTAAATTCAACATCAAATGGTTAGTCTGCCAAATCCTCTTCACAAAATATACTCAAATGCGCCAACAATGCAAGTGAGGACGTGTAGGGTTTTGAAGATTATATTATGAGAAAGAGAAATGCAAAGATGAATATCAAGAATTATACAGAATTTATGCGTTTATGCTGACTGTAACAATGCGTCCGTCTTTGACGTTGGAATTATCGCAAAGTAGAGCCACTACATCAACACCACTTGATTCGTTTTGTACTTTTATTGCTGCATCCACCACAAAACAACCAAGTCTGGCATCATTCACAAATACAAGCTGGTTGTGTTCAAAACGATATGCCACAAGATATCCTTGATCACGTAAAATTACAATGAGGAAGTTTTTGCAACACAGACAGAACGCTGATGGAGAAGTCCCCATAGCCATTGTGGGTGCGTCTTTTTGCTCCTCAGGGACATAGACGATGTCTTTGTGAGTAATGATCTCATCAGTTAGAATTGTCTCCAGATCTTGGTCGATCGTTAGTTTGAATATATCCAAACCAACGTTTTGTCTCGCGGTATCTTCCGAAGAGAGTATAACGACGTATGGGTCAAAGGCACATAACTCGGTGGAATCTTCATGAAAAAGAGCTGCGCCAAGAACATCGGTTGAGAGACAAAGCGGTTTTAAACCACCACCGACAGAGAGGATCCAAGCTTCAATAGAATCATTTGGGGTGTTCATAGGAGAAGCCAAGATAAGAGCAAGCGTTGACCTATTTTCTGAGTGGAGACGTCCATTGCTCCCACCTTCTTCGTAGGATATGATTTTCTTTCCTTGCAAGTCTCGTCCTCTGCGCCAAATTTGTTTCGGACGAGGAGACTCTTCTAGCGGCATCCAGTGGAACCCACCCATTGGCGTTATCAACAAAAAGACAACAGTGTCACCATGTGCTGCAGGTGGTAAGAACCGCCAATAATTCAATTTGGTGGTCATTTGTAATTCCACCACAACAATCTTGCTTTGCAGGTCAAATACAACGATCCTTTTATCCCTGGCAAGAAAACAGCACAAGTACTCTGTACCATCAATAGAGTCGCTGATGATGGCACCTGACGCACCAATAGGATAAGATTTCGCTGGTACAGATTCCTCTGGCGAAAATATAATGGTCTTTTCGCTCCCAGTTATGCAAATATTTCCTATACTTTTACTGTTCCATCATGAGAATTGAGATCAGTTGGTGTCATGCCGTCTACATAAATTGTGTATACCAGTTGTGCTTACCTTGAATCATCATTAAAGCGCAAGCCTCCACGGTTGCCGTTAAAGTGGCGTGCAGCTGGGGGTCCTCGAATGATCGCAGCAGCAGCACTCTTCCGGACTTCTTCCGAGATCAAAGGAGACTCTTTCAAAGAAAATGCTATGGCAGGTGCTTTATCTAAGCTTGCCTCATCCGAAGGAGTTATCAAAATAGTATTGTTATCAATATTTTCTGTCTCTACCAAGGATCCAACTCGATCCATATACTCTTTAATGTATGGGTTATTCTCTGCTTCCCCATCGTCCATGCTGGCTACAGATGCGCTTGCTACAGATGCGCTGTCTATAGAAGCAAAATCTGCAAATGAGTGATCTGCTTCACTTTCCATTCCGTGCGATGCATTATCATCTGCTTTCAGTCCACGCGCCGTTCCAGGTAGTTGAAGAAGTGGTCGGCCAGAGGTCGATTTTGGTTTTTCAATGATTGGTGGTGGCATCAAGAGACCACCAGCAGTGGTCTTCGATTCTTTTGAGAACGCTTTACCACGAATTGAAACCGAGAACTTTTTCTTGGTCTTGGCAATGTCCAAATATTCATACATCATCATCTTGATATCCTCACTTGCTCTCTTGCATGCCCACAGTCTAACTTCAGTGAATCGAAGACCTTCCGTGGCTCCAAGACCAAACAGTAAAACTGAGCGCTGTAAGGCAAAATCGATGCGGTCAAAATCGGAAAGCTCGTCTTCTTCAAGCTGAGGAAGGTCAAGGGTTACATCTGATGATGTGATAAGATATCCTTTCATTCGTAATGAAACATTGCACTTCGTACTGTCCATATCTCGACAGGAAAAGGATAAGGATATATGATTCCATCCTCCATAACCATTCTCTTCGGGTAACGACAAAAGACCTTTGTCCGCTTGTTTTCCACTTGGATCTGCTTCTAATGTAGTATCAAGGTCCTTTTGTACGTCATAATCAGATGAAATTGTAGACCCATGGCCTGTTCGAAATTGAAGTCGACCAGATGGCAATGCAACGATTTCCCACAGCATGCCTTCCTTTTTGCTCACACAGCAATAATCGCTGGTTTCTTCACCTAGTTGACAAGTTGACCTTCTTGCCAAAACAATCTCTGACGATATCCTTGGGATAAAGCACCAAAACTCCAGAGTTGCGCGCTGGCGAAAATAGTTTTGGGAGGAGTGAAGAATTCCCACATCGAGGACGCTGCCTCGGGGAACTTCAATCAGCATACCACATTTTTCATCAGCCCCACAATCTCGTTGAAACACAAGATCACAAAGAGGCCGAACCTTGCCTTGCTCTCCTTCATCAACATTGGAAGTAGTTCCTTCAAGACGAAATGCATCTTTATTGATCAGTTCGATCTCATTCCGGTGCTTTGTGATGTCTTGTAACCCATCCTCTTTCCACTTTTCGTCTCCTTCAGCGCCTTCAGAAAAACGAAGATATAGCGAGAGATTGTCTTCATTGTTGCGACCTTCTCCTATCTTTTGTACCCATCGAGGTATTGCAGATCCAGTAGAGTCTTCATCTATAGATTCGCTTATCTTGATTTCAATTCCATCAGATGCTTTCGCAGCAGCTGCCAGAATGTTTTGCAATGTCCGTTCTCCTGTTTCGGCAGCAAGCTCCGCGCCCATCTTCCCAATTATTGTTGGGCGATGTTTGCCAGCCCATTCTTCAATGCCGTCCAGAAGCAGCAATTCTTCACTATTGCCAAATGGACCATGACACCTGATTGGATTTTTCAATGGAAATGAGAGTGTGGCACCCTAGCGATGCTTTGAGATAATAAAAAGAAATGCAACTTACCATACATGCTTTGTTTCGTCAAACCCTTTCGACCAAAGAAAGTCAGGTTCCATGCTTTTATGCGTTATGTCAGTCTTTGTCAATTCAAGCAGTAGATTTCTCGGTTTATTTATAGCATCATTTTGGACAGCTGGCTGATTTAGTGTCCTCTCCATCCTCGTTGATTTCATAATGTTTGGCACCCAAGGAGTCAAAATTTTATTCTCTTCACCTTTTTGGACATGGGCATTGAGTTGAGGTCCAAGCATGTTATAAACTTTTGCAGTTACACCTGCACCAAGAGTCCCCAAGCCTTCGTTTTCTCCATGAGGAGTCGAACTTAATTTCGGACCAAAGCGTTCCAGGACTGTATGCAGTAACTTTTGTTTCTGATTATCGTCAATATTCTGTCCCAGGGCGTTGGCGATCATGGGTTCCAACAAAAGTGCGGGTTTTGTGACGGGACCACGCAAAGAAATACGAAACCTTGCGTCAGTGCTCGAGGGGGCAGACAAATTGTATCGCATTGTAAGATACACTGCTCGATCAGGGCGCAAACCAAGAAGTTGACAATTTCTGAGGTTCTCGTTTCCTGAAATACTGCAAATACGCCCTCTTTCATTGCTTTCATGTGAACACAGGTAACTTAGATTGTTAGTGCCATCGATCCCGATTTCTACGAACGCAACGCTTGATCCAAGAGGACAAAGATTTTTGCATGTCAGAGTTGCCCGAGTTTCTGACAAAATTTTCATTGATGTGGCAAATGATACTATCATAACTCGAGATGTAGTGGCTATGGCAATATTTGTTTTGTCCTCCTGAAGATGGCATGGTAATTCTATACAAGATAAAAATCCCTCGCCCTTTTCAAGCCACACTTTTGAAGTTTTTTTCCTTACAAGCGTTTTCCCACAGCCTACATCTAATGCGGCGATTGAACCTCCGATGAAAAGACATTTCTTCCCATCAAAATTCCGAGAGCAAAGAAATAAAATCTGTTTTGACAAAAGGAAAAACTGGCACACTGTCAAATTCTTATCATTTGCAGACCCATCCTTAAAGATCTGAACAGCACACTCTGGTGATTCCAAATCATCACCAATAGATGCCAATGAACACTTTCGTAGCATTTTTCTGTTCTCATCCAAGGCCAGTAGATTCACCTCCTTTGAATTTGAGAGGAATGCCGCGTCTCGCGCACTATATAGATTGAATTTGTCCAAACCATCGTCATTGGAAGATATCTTTATTACAGCCAAGGCGGTGATACCACTGGCATTCGGATCGATCACATTAGTGTCTGCAGTCTCGAATAATACAATACAGAATTTTCCTGATTCATCCCGGACAATTTTCCTAGGAGCGAATGCGGTCGTCGAAGAATTACTGCAACTTAGATCACAAATTAGAGATGTCGAGGCACCGCCTTTCGGAAAGTCTTGATTGTGCCATTCCGAGGTAGATCCATCATTCTTCGATGCAACCTTTTCGTCTCCCATTATCGATCGTAAGAGCCAATGGCGAATGACTGGAAACCCATTTGATGTTTTGGATGTGGTTGCATCGCTTTTCTCTCTGTCACAAGTAAGGGTAGTGTGTACATGCAAAACATCGTGAAAAGAATGGACGGGGAATCCTGTCGAAGTAAGACCAAGAACATCAGACGCCACATTCATGGAATCCGAGAGTATCTTTGGGCAACGTCCTGATCCGAATCTCGAAGACAGATGAAATGAAGTAAGGGATCCATTGCAGTGTGCCAATAAAGTGCATATATTACTACTCCCATAAAAAGCATGCGTCGCAACATCCTTTTTTGAGAAAGTGGCTTCGCTAATTGTGGCAATAGATAACATTTTTTCTATTCTTGCCTGACCATAACTAGCGACGTTCAACGAGCCAATGTGCATCTTCATTTCACTTTTGCTTTGCAAACATGTTGCTAAAAATGGCAAAACACTATCACCACGGCGAATCCATTGTACATATGATTGCATATATGCATCGAAAGGAACTCTGTTGTTCACTTTCGCGCCGGCAATCGGGCTAATACACACAATTTCATGAGCGTTAGTCGCCGCTGGACCTGGGCTAGATTTGTCACTGGAAAATTCTGAACGTGACGGCAAATGTGTAAATGGTACAGTCACATTGTAAATAGCAACCCCAGTGTGAAACGATGCTGCAAGTAACAAAGGTGAAGCACCATCCGTCGGCATCCAAGAGAAAGATTGACATCTTTGATCAACATCAACGATTTGGTTTTTAGTGATATCTCCCTCTTCTTCTTTTTGTCAGAAAAAAGAGTGAGATGACGAATATTAAAAAAAGTTGACAGCAATTAACACTCGAATGCACCATACCTTCAGTTACGTCGATGGAGATGGTCTCAAAGAGGCTACATGAAGTAAGCTCGAGAGAAGAAATACCTTCCAAAACACATAATAACTTCATTTGTTGCTTCACAAATGGTACCTTCGGATTACTGGAGGTTTGATCTGCGAAACTCCAAACACTCAAACAACCGTCATCCCTGCTTGAAGCCAAAAGCTTTGCATCAGAACATACTTTCATATGGGTGATTTTGCTTCCATTGGCTGTTTCCACGTTAACTGTATCAAGAAAGGATGGTACCCATTCTAATTGGTGATGAGGTTTGCAAATCAATATAGCTGGTCTCGACATCACAGAGCCTGAAACAAAAAACAAACCATTACTGACGGACAAGCTACATGGGTCATAATCATGGGGACCGTCACAACTTGGACCCGGGATTACAGTTTGAAGGGTAATAGACCGTATATTACCATATCCCCATTGCCAAATCGCCAAAACACTGACGGGTTGGGCAGCACCGAAGGCAAATAATTTGACAATGGCAGCAACTCGTACTCGAGGGCGTCCATTTTGAAAATGAACCCCGGCTGCTATTCCAAGTACATCCTGTACTCCGCATGGCGTGATTGCAAGAGACGACTGAAGCTCTCGCTTAATATCGATGCACGAAATTTCAACGGAGTTCGTAACAGCACCCCTATCTGAAGAGTCTACTTCATCAATGTACCACTTTTTGCCAAGCTTACGGCATAAAATGACATTTTCAGTCAGTGGATTTTGACACGAAATGGAAGGGTTGCCGTTCGATGTTGAGGACGCGATAGGCACAGTGTACGACTTGATTACGACTTGATTGGCATTATTCACTATATCTCCATCCAGTAGCGTTTCTTTATCACTGTCATCCTCGAAATGCTCTTCTTCTGGTACAAAGGCTGCGTCAGATCCAAATCCAAATGCAGGCGGTGGAACATATGCGTCATTTCCGCCACCGTCGTATGCTTCATCACTGCCCCCCGCATTGATCTGAGCACTATTAGATTCACTTCTATCTATGCTGCTTTCGGCAAAGGGATCACTGTTCCATTTCCATCCGCCAGCTGCGTCTTCTGACGATGCTCCACCTTTTCCTGATGCAATTGCACCATCTTCTACCGCAAATGAAGGTTTTGCGGTCCAATCAGCAAAAATACCCTCCTGCTGAGTAGACTGCGCTTCTATGCTTTCATTATTCGTACCACTCAACACTTGATTCTCAAAGAAAGACGGAAACCCGCTGTTTCCAGTGGCATTTGTTTCCTTAACATCAGATTTATCAGCTACATTGTTCTCAGTACCAAATGAAGGATCAACATGCGCTTCAGCAAAAGCGTTGAACAATGGCTTATTTGATGTTTCTAAAGTCTGTTCTAGTGCATTTACTTCAACTTTTGGATCTTTCTCAATATCATTATCGGATTGTGCTTCAACAGAACTATCGTCATCTACATTCATATCTCCATTGTCATCATTTTCTACTGTAACCTTGTTCGGAGATGGTGTGTTCTGTTCCACCACAATTCCTTTCCCCACTTTCGCGCTCACTTCAATTTCGGGATGCTCTTTTACCTCCGCAACCTTAGTTTCAAAGCTATCTAAATCTCTCCCTGGGTTACCAGGAGAAATTATGTTTTTCTCTGACCCATTAGGAGAAAAGGCAATATTCTGATTCTGGTTAGAGTTTGATGGAGTAGTAGGCTTTGGATTCTTCAAAAGAAATTTTAGCTTCATGGCTTGGACATGCGAGGACGAAAGAGAATGCTTCTTTGAATTCGACTTAGAAGACGGAGTCGTTTTGTTTTCCTCCTTCTCTATATTTTTGGATGACGATGGGTTGGGCGAACGAACTGTGGGAGGTGGCAGCGGTGGAGGTGGAGGAGGCGGTTGAGCGATCACGACATTTGGTACTTTTCGATCAGGAGAGCCGAAAAACTTTGAAGGTACCTTTCGGTTAGGAGAGCCGACAATATGTTTTGGTGTTTTACGGTCAGGAGAGCCGATGTTTTTCGGTGTTTTACGGTTAGGAGAGCCGACAATATGTTTTGGTGTTCTACGGCCAGGAGAGCCGATGTTTTTTGGTGTTTTTTGGGTAGGAGAGCCGACAAGGTTTGAAGGCGATCCTACAATATTTGAAGGTGATTTCATGGCACCCACTGCAAGCTTCTTAGAAGCAGGTCTGAGAGAATAGGGCTTAATAAACGCAGATTTTGAAACAGGATATGGCGCTTGCTTTGATACCGGTAAAGGCTTTTCATTAGACAAGGGTGTGGGCGATAATACCCTCTCTGCTACGGGTGTTCTTGCTTTGTTCGTATTTGCCTTATTCTTGCTTTTATTAAACAGCGCAATATTTCGCTTGAATTCAGTCATTTTATTTGTTTCATCCACGCCCACGCCCTTCCCTCGATCATCGACAGTGTTCTTAGAGGGCGTCGTATATCTTCCTTTCTGTTCAGGTGTCTTACGAATTGATAATTCACCGCTATCTTCATTATTGAATTTTTCACGTTGCATTGTGTCAGAATTGTGATCTGGACCTTTCATCGCATCATTGCTTTCATTTGTGGGTTCTGTTGGTTGATCTATTTTTGCCAAACGCCTTTGCATGATGGCCTGCAATTCCGTAGACATTCCCGCACCTCCCTTTTTAGCACCACTCATCTTGATGATGTTATCCAAGATATCAGTTGCTAGATGGGATTAGTTAGATCTCTCTGATAGCAGGGTAAATCTACGTTTGATGTGTGATATTTGTTCTTGTGTTGTTGATATTGATAGTTGTTGATAGGTACATACATACAAGCAGGTTGCAGGTTCGTTGTGCGTTTAGCTGTTTTGTATTTTGTGTGTCGTGCTTTTTCCAGGGTTGGATTCCAATTTTCTACTTCTCCTTTGCTTCTCATTTCTTTCTATTGCTCGCGCGTTTCCTGTTTTTTGAATTTTCCGAGTCCAGGCTGGGGCAATAGTAAAATGGCCTTGTGTGCCATTTTTAAATCTCACCAACATTCCTAATTTGCGTGAATAATTTTTCCCTGCACTACTGCCGCAAATCGATATAAACTGCCATAACACATCAATCACATCTCAACCACATTTTCGAGCCAACCTCCGGCAAAATCAACCAATTATCCATTTGCCTACAATGTTTTTCTCACGATCTCTTTTGCTTGGTTTGTGTTGCAATGCCTTACTTTCCAGAACATCACTAGCAAAGACAAATATTAGAGCAAATCAAAAAGTACGCAAGACATGGGTATGTGATGAATCACATTTCAGCGAATGGGACTACGAGGCCCATCGTCAAAGGCATTATGAGAAATGTAAATATTACTGGGAAGATGTGCCATCTCATGCACCAGTTCCTACCTCAACACCTACATCGTCTTGTGAGTGTACTAGTTCTATGATATGTACAGTATTGATTGTTCATTGTAATGCATTTATCGCTCATTCCCTCCACATCATCCTACTAATCCCACCACAGCTCCTACTTCTAGCCCGACATCAAGTCCAACAAAGTCTCCTACTAGAACACCTACCTATGGTAAGAAAAATAGCTCTCACATGAGAAAAAATGTTTATGTCAGTATTGATTGTTCATTGTAGTGCATTTATCGCTCATCCACTCCACACCATCCTACTAATCCCACTACAGCTCCTACTTCTAGTCCGACATCAAGTCCAACAAAAACACCTACTAGAACACCTTCCTATGGTAAGAAAAATAGCTCTCACAAGAGAAAACATGTTTATGAATCCACTCTCACTCACCGACCTACCCTGATTCCTGATTCACAGCTCCAACAAAGACACCTACTACGACCCCAACCAAGAATCCTACTGTGACGCCAACCACTAAGCATCCAACAGTGTCTCCTACTCTGACCTCGAATCCCTCACTTCTTGTATTTTATGGTTATCAGTTGCCAGAGTTTGAGCTCACGATCACTCATCTAGGCAGTGTGTCAACTTCTTTGTTACAAGGGGCACTATTTGCCACCTTGGACCCTGATTTCGAATCGAATTTTGCGTATTATCATGATCTTTCTTTGGATCTTGAGCGGGGGAATGAAACCGAAACAACAGATGGTACCGTATCTAGGTTTACATTTTCTGGATTGTGCAGGTTTACTACTGCCAACCCTCCCAGCCAGAGTGATTTATCTAATGCAGTAATGAGGGCATTCTTGGGAGATGGCGTCGGAATTCTCTTTAATGGTGCAACTAACAATAAATTCAAATCCTTTGCTCTTCAGAATACCGGAACCACACAACGCATCACGGGCAACACAAACGTCGAAGTGAACACTGAAGTGACCACAACGGGACCAGCTGGAACCTTGACTCTTACCCTCGTAGCTTCTGCGATTGCTATTCTTTCGACCATGACTGCTCTTGGACTCATTATTGCTCAAAGGCGTAAAATGGCAGGCGAAGAAGAGAATGCCAACTCTCCCACCAAAGCAGCAGATGATCGTAGTCCCACGGCCCTGAGTAAGATTCGTTCTCCATTTGCAATGACATCTCCCGTTGATGGAACGAGGAAATACTTCAATAAATTGGATGACGAGTCTGTTTCATTGAAGAGTCCACAGAATAACTTCTTGGACCCAAATATATCAGTTGTGAACAGCTCTTTTTCTAGAGACGAAGAATCATCCCTTGAAGCACCCAGCATGACAGGCTTGAATAGCATCTGCGGATATTCCAAGGCTGGGGATAGTTTGCGTAGTGCTGGGGATAGTTTGCGTAGTTTAGATGGGCTAGAGTCCGCAAACTTGGATGGAGCAGAGTCTTGTGCAGACATGAGCGCCCTTGACGAGGTCCGTCTTGGCCGAGTACTCAACCTTGATGAAAGTACAGTAGGCGAAAACTCCCGTACTACTTTGAGCGAAAATGGATCCAAGACTGAGAGAAAATCCACCTTCGCTAAACTTTGGTACGGAAGTAAAAGAAAGAAGGAGAAATCTAGTCCAGCTGCAGTCCAAAACAATGGAGCCAGCAAGCTAGCTCCTCCACCCAAGGACTCACCTACCAAGAAACCACATTCCCCACTAACAAAGCCTGAAGCTGAAGACTCCGAGACTGATGAAAAGTCTGTTCTTTCAAAGAAAGAAGGCGACGAAAACAGTCTTCTAGGAAATCAATCTGATAAAGGAAGTTACTATGACCAGAATGATGAATCAAGAAACCTCTTCTACAGCATGCTTGGCGAACGTTCTGTGAATTCCATGGAATCCGACTCTGTTGATTTTAACGAGATGTATGGGGCAGACTCGTCTAGTTACGATGAGTACTCTTCTATGGGTGCTTCGTCCAAGATGTCATCGTCGGTGGTAGCGT
>Ga0115005_10001590_pt1 | contig 18099 bp, 9 predicted proteins | sample ArcOceMetagenome_FD_87163 | JGI IMG/M metagenome (GOLD analysis project Ga0115005, IMG submission 87163) | Marine eukaryotic phytoplankton communities from Arctic Ocean - Arctic Ocean - Greenland ARC118M Metagenome | ecosystem: Environmental > Aquatic > Marine > Oceanic | place: Arctic Ocean... | reverse complement strand
GACTTCATCTTCCTCAGTACAATCTAACCCTGTTAAAACAACTTTATATGTTCCTGTAGAGGTAGCTGTATAAGTTGTGCCGGATGCACTCGGAATAAGATTCCCATCTTTATACCAAGCAATAGTTTCACCATCTTGAAGCGTGGTAATGTTCGAATTTAAAACAACAGAACTTCCAGTTAATTCTACAGTATCTTCTAATGCAGGTACCGAACATGTAGGTCCTTCTCCTTCATTATAAATAATAATCTCATCTTCCCCATTACATCCTGGTCTTGTAGTGACAGCCTCATATGTTCCTGCTTCGGTTGCTGTGTATGTGGTAATAGTTTCTCCAGTAATTAAAAAATCATCTTTATACCAAGCGATTGTCTCACCACTTGCAAGGGTAATATTAGCATCTAACACTGCTGAACCTCCTAAAAGTTCTTTATCTTTTCCCAATGCAGGTTCTGAGCATATAAATACTTCAGCTGAAACAATAATTTGATCTTCCTTTGTACAATCTGTCCCTGTTACAACAACGTTGTAAGTACCAGTTGAAGTTGCTGTGTATGTTGTGCTTGTTGCTGCACTAATAATATTTCCATCTTTAAACCATGCAATCGTCTCATCAGTTTTAAGAGTAACATTAGCATCTAAAGATGCTGTCCCTCCAGAAAGTTCTTTGTCACTTCCTAATGCAGGAGTAGAACAGTTATTTACTACAACATTTTGAAAATCACAAGATGTGTACTTTACCATCGTACCTGCTGATCCATTACATAAAGTAGAATATCCATCAATGTCTTCATTTGAAATTTCAGTTGATGTAAACCCAACAAGTGACATGTAGTATTTATATAACTTTGATCTTAAAAGAGGTTTAGTATTTGAGCCACGACACTCTACATCACCGTTAATAATGTTTACAGTGTGTAAAAATCCTTTTTTACTCATTTTCGCACTGGAGTACGAAGTAGCTGACTCGTCATAAATCTCTTGCATTACTTGGTGACATGAAGGTTTAGGACATTGTGGTGTCATCCAGAACCAAATTGCACTTAATAATGCTAATTCACCATCTTGCTCTAATAAGTCAGGATCAGACACTAAACTTTTGTCATTATATAAGAATTCACTAAAATTCCCGTAATTATAAAAGTATGAAATTTGAATAGGCCCTCTTCCATAATAACATTTACCAGGTGCCGGTTGATAATCAATTGTTGAGCCTGTAGTATAACAGTTTGATGATTTTGAACTTCCAACACCTCCTGGTCCAAGTTCTCTTAACCAATGAAGTCCCCACGAACCATGGCTTCCATTTGGTTGATCACTTGCTCCTTTTGATGGATCTGGATCAACCCAACCACCAGTTGTTTCTTTTGTAATATTTGCTAAAAAAGCTGCTAGTTCTCTTTTATCATTGTAATCATTCCCTGTATTACAAAATGTTGAGTAGTCAACTGTATAATCAGCTCCAGCCCATGAAGAGGATGTTATAATATATGTCCATGATGAACCACCAGCCTTTGTAACAGCAACAGAGGTTCCTTGATTATCGGGACCAGAGGAAAAGGTTACAGAGTAATCTGAGATTTTATCTACAGCTGAAGTAAATCTAGCATATGAATAAAAATCATCCGTTGCTCCCTGAATATGACCAGCTTGAGCTCTGTTTGGGAATATAGTATTCCAGTCAGATGATGTGATTAAATTAGCAATGTTTAAATTGGCCGCATTGAGGCTAAAAACGCTCAAAATTGCCATTACGGAGGTTAGTAATATTTTCTTCATTGAATTTAGTATTAAGCCCACTAGAGGCTATTTAGTTCGACGTTTGCAAAGATACAAATTAAAATTATAGTAAAAATAAATCGGGACAGGGCTTACAAAAGCGCTTCATAATTAGAGTTTTTTGTCCAAAAAGAAGTTTGTTCTGATGCCTACCTGACTTAAACAGGGTACGCACCCTTTTTTCTTTTTATTGATACTTTACTAAAAATATACTAGATATAAATCCTATCCCTTTTACTTTATTAAGTATTTATTCTATTTCAAAATAAAAATTGTGGTAATAATTTTTGTCGTAACCATTAACACCATTCCAGCCGGATTCAATCATAACTTGAACAGTATCTTTTCCAACAAAGTCTGGTTTCGGCTGGTATTGATACACAATTTCAAAAAGATCATCTCTTGTTACTTCACTAAGAACGTGGTTTTTTCCTTGTATGGTTACGTTTCCACCTTCTTCGTCACCACTAAACCCCGTTTTGTAAACGTAAAGTTCACTTTGAGGTAAACTAATTTAATAAGTAGAGTAATACTTTACTAGTTTATTTTCTGTTTCTTTTTTACAAGAAGTGAAAACAATGCTTGCTAACAGAGTTAGCGTTAAGGCTGTAGTTTCATGTTTTTTAAACAATTAAGTTGACTTAAAGACGCTATGAATTTTAAAAAGGTTGCTTTAGCGTAACATATTTTATTTGATTCAATAGCAACGAACGAATTTTAGTGTCGTATTCTAATCAGTTATTTGTCCCCTTACAAGTAAAAGTCAAAATTAACTCCACGAATAAAGTATTACCCTCAAGTTTTGTCCTTATACTATTGCTGCATAAAGAACTATTTCTGCAGCACAACTACAAGTAATTATCGCTAAAAATTTTATTGTTTCCAATACTAAAAACCATAATGATAATTTATCAAATTTGCGAAGGTAGGAACTCAATAGATACTAATATGAACTACAATGACACTACCTCTAAAGAAGGTGTTCCATCTTCTAGCTGCAATGACTTGGCAAATTAGAGCTATAACCTGCAAAACATAGCTGAAGAACAGGTCGTTATCAAATAGAAGAAAAATTAGAAATACAAAAAGTCGCTGAAAATCAGCGACTTTTTGTATTTGTGGGCCCAAGGTCCCAAATATCGAACTTTTTGGAGGATGATATTATTGCTTTAACCCCTCCTTAGAATTTCTATTAAATCTTCATTAACATAAACTACTTGGCGTCCTATTTGGGTAGATTTTAAAACTCCAATTCCCTCTAGTTCTTTAAGGTAACGAGAAGCTGCTTTTCGTTCTACACCTATCTTTTCAACTACGTAATCAATCTTAGAATATGGTTGTTCAAATAGTAATTCAATCAATTCTTTTCTATAAACTTTAGGAGCTTTCTCTTTAACTACTTCAATAGTGGCATCAAGTAATTTTTTGATTGAATTTATCTTTTGAACTGTATTATTTGAAGTTTCTTCAACTGCTTTTAATATATATAAAATCCATTCTTCCCATTCGCCTGTTCTATTCACTTGATTTAATAATCTGTAATAGTCTGGTTTATGATCAATAATATATGAACTCAGGTATAAAATTGGAATATCTAAAAGATCATTCAGAATCAAGAACAATATATTCAGTATCCGTCCTGTTCTTCCATTTCCATCATAATAGGGGTGAATACTTTCAAATTGAAAATGTAATATCGCCAAATTAATAAGCGGCTGAACATCACTTTCAGTATTAAAATGGTCTAAGAAATTAGTCAGTAGTTCAAGTATTTCATTCTTGCTTTGTGGTGGAATATAAACCACTTCTCCTGTTTTATCATTTTTTAAAACGGTTCCTGGTGTACTTCTAACCCCAGCATTATTTTCGACTATAATACTTTGAATATCGTTTAAATCTGAAAACCGAATGAATCCCTTCTCTCTTATTAAATCAAAACCAAAAAAAATCGCTTTTCGATAATTAACAACTTCCTTTACAGCTGAATTTACAATTTTATTCGTTGAAAGAGCTTTGTAGAGTTCATCTTGAGTTGTTATTATATTCTCAATTCCTGAACTATCTTTCGACTCTTGTAATACAGCAGCATTTACAAGCATAGACTGATTTGGAATCGACTGCGCCACACCTTTTAACTCCCCCAACGCTCTCATAGCTTTGGCACTAGCTTTTAAAGTCGCAATAGTTTCAACTTTATCAATTGAAACTGGCAATTTATTCAAAAAAAAATGTGGTGTCTTTTGTCCCATATAATAAAAATGTGTACCAAATATACTATTTTTGGTACACATAAAGCAAACGTGGGACTTTTTGGTACATAAACATAAATAGAAAATTAGACGGTCTTCTTGCACGGATAGATTTTCAAACAAAATAATCCGTGCAACAAGACCAAGCCCTAATGTTATTTTGATGAAAAAAAAGGACTTGCAACAAAAAGTAGGACAATTTTTTAAGACCTATGCTTCTTATTTAAACTTCGTTTTACTCTCTCATTCGATGGGATTGGGGCAAAACTACTAACTATAATGAGTGAAACTATCGATGCAACAAGACCTTCATCTTATCTATTCCTTAACCATTTACAAAGCTAAATTGCACCTGTTTTTTGAGAAAAAGTCTACCATGAAAGTCTACCATGAGGGCAAAAAAAAGAGTGTCACTTTCGTAACACTCTGATTATCAAGTGGGCCCACCTGGACTCGAACCAGGGACCCTCTGATTATGAGTCAGATGCTCTAACCAGCTGAGCTATAGGCCCGGAAGTTTTCACTTCTGGATTCCACATCTGCCCTTGCGGAGTTTTGTGGACGACAAAAGTACCTTTATAATTGGGATTACCCAAAAGTTTAATCTTATTTCTTTCTTTAGTGACTCAGAAACTAACTCTATTTATCCTTGTACTTGCAAACTACAAAGGACTTATTCTCTTACAATCGAAATACATTTGAATCTATAGCAATCCCCAAGGAGTAATAACATATCGATGTATTACTCGGTTACCTATTAGTATAATGTTCAATACACCTTATTAAACCATCATCGTAACACCTTAAAAAAGGGAGTAAGACACTCTTTAAAAGTAGTATATGAAAGGATCCTAGGGAATTGTTAGGGTTGATTTTAACCGCATTTAATGTTTATAACAAACACCAGCTCTAACCGAAAAAACATCTATAAGATGTCACTACAGACAACAGTAAAAATCACTGGCAGCCAATTTAGGCATTGCGTAAGTAAAGAAGGCGATTACTCGGTGAGTTTATGCAAGTTAAAGTAATGCTCTCCTTCCCCATCTTTAAGAATAAGTAATTTCAAATAATCATAACTTTCGCTGTACTTTTTTACAATTGCCCATTTATGGAATTCAGTTTCTTCTTCACCTTTCATAAATAACACGGAATCGTTTTCTACTTTATAGACGAACTCCTTTACATTATCTGCTTTGGCATCGCTAAAAGCATTCATGAAATCTATTACGCCACCACCAAGATGCATAACACCCTTATTGTTTTCATAAAAATTAAACTCAACTTTAACAGAAGACATAGCTAAAGATGCAATACCTTTTACAACGTTCACTACCTTATCATCTTTTTTATCAGAAGCTGTTATTTCATTAATAATAGAACTAAAGTCAGCGCTATATTTCCCTCGAAGATTTTCACTTTCAAAGACGTTAGCATCATTACTCTGATTACAACTTATAGAAAATATTACTAATGAATAAAAAAAGAGTTTATTTAACATGTTAAAGGTTTTAATTATCTCTAATAATTTTTGAACGGGAGGTTTTTTGATAAATCAATTTTATAGGTATAACTCACAATCAGGGTGCTTACCCAATAGCTCAATGAACTGTTTTTTGGCATCTTTTTTTAGGCTCTCCTTCTAAAGCCACCAACTTTAATGAATGGATATATCCATGTAATAAACCCCCTACTATTGTCTATTACTTGTTAATAAAATACTTTTTCAAAATGGGATTAAACACTTTATAAAAACATGACACAGTAAACATTTAAAATTCACCAGATCTGTTGAGTTTAATATCAATAATTTTGCATTAAAAAGCCCTCTGATAAACAAGAGGGCTTTTTAATTACCTACAACTTTCCCATAGCTCAGTAATAAATCTGTAGTAATAAGGGTAGGGAAATAAGATGAATATTCTTTAACTACATAAAAGTCGCTCAATCCCGTTTTTGATTGAGGCGCACAATAAAAACGTTTCCATCTTAAAAAGAATTCGTTCTTTTGTATTTATGAAGTTACAATCAACTCTTTTTATAATTTGCACGTTTATTCTTATTGTGGATGGTTTCTCCCAAAATTACGTGGACTTAGTTAAGGCTACGCATACTCAAATTCCAAATGCTGGTTTTGAAAATTCTGAGGCTTTAAGTACACCTATTACTCAGTCTAAAATTTTGACGAGTATTCCAATTAAAATTTCTGATTCTCTCACTTTTTTAACTGGAGTTGATTTTGAACTACATAGTTTGAAATTACATCCTATTTCTGAGCCTGTGAATTTAAATATTGTTACCGCTAAGGTTGGTTTAAATTTTAAACACAATAGCCGTTTATCAGGCACCTATATTCTTTTGCCAAAAATAGCATCTGATTTTGGGCACCTCAAAAGTAGCTTCCAAATGGGTGCCATTGCTTTATTTAAATACCAACTGAATGATCAAACCAAATTGGTGTTTGGGGATTATGTAAATAAAGAATTTTTCGGAATATTAAATGTTCCAATTTTAGGGGTGTATCATAAAAGCAAAAACGAAAAAATAGAGGTAGATGTAAAGTTCCCTATTGTTGGTTACGGTGATTATAAAATTCATAAAAACCTAAGAGTTGGAGCTGACTTCTTAATGATTGTTAGAACTTTTGATTTAGCTAAAAATAATATGAACGATTTTTATGTTCATACTTCATCCAATGAATTTGCTGCATACTTACAGTTTGACTTATTTAAAGAAGCTTTAGTGATTAAAGCTAAAGCTGTTTACTCTATGTTTGATTATGCCTTATATCAAGATAATGACCTTACCCCATTTGGTACATTTGGAGTTTATCCTGGTGATGAAAGAAAACGATTAAATGGGAAGATATCCAATGCTTTAGGTTTTAAAATTTCGGCTATTTATCGTTTTCAATTGGATTAACGCTTATTTCTTCAACACTCGTAATCCATTAGATTTAGTTTATAACTTTTCTCAAAAAAAACAACTCCTAATCTGCACCTTCGTACATTTAGGTATGGGCAGACGAAATCCTAATAAAAAAGCATACAATCCTTCGCAACCTAATGGTGGTGCTTCATCAAGAAGAAAACCAAAGAAAGCGGAAAAGATGGAAAAGGCTGAAAAAGCAGAAAAGCCAAAGAAAAGTAATTTAGATACTCCTGAAGGAATGACAAGATCCGTTCTTCAGGTTTTTCATAATAGCCCTGATAGAGGGTTCAATTTCAAGGAAGTTAGTAGAGTTCTTCGCGTAAGTAACAAAATGGACCGCGCCAGAGTTTTGGCTGTTCTTGAAGAGCTCGCTAAACAAAAATCTATTGAAGATCTTGGAAGAGGAAGTTATCGTTTTATGGACGTAAGGTCGGATGAAATTGAAGGGACGATTGATGCTACTCGTAAAGGTTCCGCGTACTTAATTGCTCCTGATAGAGACGAAGATTTGTTTATTCATGCTAAAAACATGAACAAAGCCCTTCATGGTGATACTGTGATGGTGAAAATTTCTACCAGTAGAAACAAGCCAGAAGGAATTGTAACAAAAGTGGTAAAAAGAGCCCGAACTCAATTTATTGGAACACTTCAATTAAATGATAAGTTTGGATTTTTAGTTCCTGACAATGAAAAGATTGCTATTGATTTATTCATTCCAAAAACAAAATTAAACGGTGCCTTAAATGGTGAAAAGGTAATTGGTGAAATCACGGATTGGCCGAATGATTCCAAAAATCCGTTTGGAAAAATAACAGAAGTTTTAGGTGAGGCTGGTAACAACGATGTTGTTATGCATTCGATTCTTTTTGAATACGATTTACCGTTTGAATTTCCTGCTGAAGTTGAAGCCGTTGCTGAAAAAATCAGTTTTGAATTGGATCCTGCTGAGATTAAAAAACGTAGAGATTTTAGAGACATTCTAACCTTTACAATTGATCCGCATGATGCAAAAGATTTTGATGATGCATTATCGTTTCAAAAATTGCCAAATGGTAATTACGAAATCGGTGTTCACATTGCAGATGTTTCACATTACATGCAACCTGGTGGGATTTTAGATGTTGAGGCTTACGATAGAGCAACATCAGTTTATTTGGTGGATAGGGTTGTTCCTATGCTTCCTGAGAAGCTTTCGAATGGTGTATGTTCGTTACGTCCTAATGAAGAGAAATTCACGTTTTCTTCTGTTTTTGAAATAGACGACAATGGTCGTGTTCAAAACGAATGGTTTGGTCGTACAGTAATTTATTCTGACCGAAGATTCACGTACGAAGAAGCGCAAGAGATTATAGAAACTGGTGCCGGTGAATTGCACGAGGAGATTGGCATAATGGATAAAATTGCCAAAAAAATGCGCGACGAACGATTCAAATCGGGTGCGATTAGTTTTGATCGTGTTGAAGTGAAATTTCACCTGGATCGAGAAGACAATGCAACACCTACTGGTGTTTACTTTAAAGAGGCGAAAGACTCGAATAAGTTGATTGAAGAGTACATGCTTTTGGCGAACAAAAAAGTGGCTCAGTTTATTGGAGATAAGCGCAAACATAAAAATCCTAAAACATTTATATACCGAGTTCATGATGTGCCAAAGCCTGATAAATTTGATCAGTTCGCCAACTTCATCACCCGTTTTGGTTTTAACATTAAAACTGGAGAAGGACAAAATATAAACAAAGCTTTAAATGAGGTTTTAAAAGCCGTTCATGGAAAGAAGGAGGGGAACATGATTGAAACGCTTGCTGTTCGTACAATGGCGAAGGCGGAGTATTCAACAAATAATATTGGTCACTACGGACTTTCGTTTCAATACTATTCTCACTTTACATCTCCTATTAGGCGGTATCCTGATGTAATGGTTCACAGACTTTTACAATTCTACCTTGATGGTGGAAAATCAGCTGATGAGAATGAATACGAGGCATTCTGTATTCACTGTTCGAAGATGGAAAAACAAGCATCTCAAGCTGAACGTGATTCAATTAAATATAAGCAAGTAGAGTTTATGGCTAAACATGTTGGTCAGCGCTTTAAAGCTGTTATTAGTGGTGTTACCGATTGGGGAATTTATGCTGAAGTTTCAGAAAACCTTTGCGAAGGAATGATTTCAACTAAACTCATGACGGATGATACTTATGTGCATGATGCGGAGAACTATTGCTTAGTGGGAACTAAACATGGTAAGAAGTACCAAATGGGCGACGAGGTTATGATTGAGGTTAAAAATGCAGACTTATCTCGTAAACAGTTAGATTTCATTTTAGTTGATTCTTTAGATGTTCCTGAACAAGGTTATATTGAGGATGAGTGGGATTTCGAGATATAGTGTTGGTTTTAAACGTAGATCTCGGTGATTTCGCGGGTTTGGTTTTATTATGATGGGTGGGAATTTATATTCATTAACGTAAACCATTGCCATACCGGATTACATCGGGCATAACCCGGTATCTCATGATGTAATTCAACTCTTGAGTTTTGGATTAATTTAAATATTACAATAGTGAATTCAATCAACTAATATTTGAAATCAGATTCGAATCAACTCAAAGGTGTATTCATTAATACATTTAAGCCGGTATTCCATCAACAAATTTTGAGGCTGATTGGGAAGTGTTGAGTAGAAAGAATAAACATCAGCTCCGCCAGCAGTTATCTTTTTTAATAGTTCAGGAAATTCTGGTGTTAAAAGAGTCTTGCTAAAGGTTTCATTCCCTTTAATTTTATCCTCAACTTCCTTCTTTTTTTCGTGATTAATGAATGTTAATTTTTCCGTTTTATAAGAGTTATTATTTAAGCTATCACCTATTAAATAGAATCCAATTTTTTTAAGTTCTTCAAAAATATTAAGTTGATTTTCTGGCTGGAAAGTAATTTCACCTTGAGTTGGTTGTTGATCCTTTACTAATCGAATAACGTACCTAAAGCCTAGGGTTGAAAATGCTGAATCAGGGTGAACAAAAGTCTTCGCATAAGTAGCCTCCAAAGGAGCTCCCAAATACATTGAATAACGTTCATCCATCCAGTTAGCTCCCATTACTAATTGATACTCGTCACTATAACCGTTTAGCTTTTGTTCTAGTTCAAATCCTAAACCGGCTACTTTATTATGCGGTGAATGGGCTAATGTTAGCGCGTTTAAAGTAAAGTAATCTTTGTAATCACTAAAACTTGTTTCTAACCATTCTGAGACATTGGAGCCCAGGTGAAAAACCTGATTTTTAATACTATATAATCCTGAAAAATTTTCATTTGAATATTCGGAGTGAACCACATTTAAAAAGCCGTCTAAAATTAAATTTTCTGTTGGTACAGAGTATGGGTTTAATAATTTTTGAATTCCCAAACGCTCTTGATATTCATCAAAAAGAGAATCATTTGGATTAGCCTCATGGTTTTTAAATTTTTGATGTCTACTTAATACTAAATCGCAATTCACATTTTTATCCAAAAACGCATTAAACATCAATGGCGAATCATCTTCATTCACCTTTACTTCTTTTGTATATAAGAGCGTAGTTGTGTACTCCCATTCCTCTGAAGTTGGTAAACCAATCTCATACTTAATTCCTTTTTTATCTAACCCTGAAATTCCCTTTTCGTGAAGCCAATATAAGTAAGCTTGAATTTGATTATACGAAACACCGCATACTGGGTAATGATCATAAACAGGGTGCCAAAAATACATTTGACATAGTGGTTCAACATGCGCTGCAATACTATTGTGCAACCAACTTAGCGTATCGGGATAAATATTTAAAAACCGTTGTATACCATCCAAAGTTTTATACTCATAATTTAATTTTCTAGAATCAAATTGTGGTCTTCTATAAAAGCGTTCGTCGCTCTCCTCAAAATAAAGTTGACTTACTGTTTCAGCATATTCCTCCATTTTTGACAATTCCCTAAAATTGGATTCCCAATTTAGTTTATAAGTGCTGTCTTTATTTTGAATCATAAAACGATCTTCATCGTCTTCCGACATCACTGAAAGCAACAATGAATCTTTTACGTACTGAACAAACTCTCTGTATTCTGCATTGGTCACTTCACCACGTTTGATGTAAAAATTTGAGCTTCTTTGAATCAAAGTGTCCTTTGTTGTTTTTAAGTCTCCATAATTTACAATTCCTATAAGACTTGAATTAGGTAGAGAATAAAGGTGGCTATTTAAGGCATTTGGAAGGTTTAATGTTTCACTTGGCCAACTACCAACTGGAATATAATCGACAGAATTAATGTGCTCAAATCCTTTAATTTTTAACGGCTTTTTTTGCTCTTCAATAACAGGAGATCCCATTTTCATTTCTCCACCAATTGGAGAAGACCATTCTGCATAATCTATAAGCTGAGGTACATGTTCTGCTATATAAATTCCGTCTAGAACATTTTGAGATATTGTAAAAAAAGGAAGTATCGATAGTAAAATTAATAAGTTTCTCATAAAGGCTTTTCTATGTAAATAACAAGAGAGAATTTAAAAGTAACATATTAATGGTTCGTATATAAGTTTTAGGAATCTCCATGAAAAATTTATTTGTTATCAGAGTCTCTATATAAGATATCCAAACTGTTAGATACCGGATCAAGTCCGGCATGACACTAGTTTAATTGCAGTTGTTACCCAAGATTTTTTTCGTCACTCCGGGCATGATCCAGTATACCCAAGTCATATTACTCAAACTGTTAAATACAGAATCATATCCGGCATAAGAATAATTTGATTGCAGTTGTTAACCATAATGTTTTTATCATACCGGGCGTGACCCGGTATCCCCAATATTACTCAAACTGTTAAATACAGAATCGAGCCTAACCTAACAATAACTTAAGATGGAGGAGTATAATCCATTGGATCTTCAGGCCAATTGTGTCTTTTGTATTTACTTCTCAATTCTTTTCTAACTTCGAAATAGGCGCTTTTCCAAAAGCTTTCCAAGTCGTTGGTTATTTGGACTATTTTATATCCTGGAGACAGTAAATGCATCAATACATTCATTTTTCCGCCGTTTACTTTTGGTGTTTCCAGCATACCAAAACAACGTTGCAAAGGCATTGAAAGTACGGGTGCTGAGTTGTTTTCCTGATACGCTAACTTCGCAAAAGTTCCAGTTAGTGGTATTTTTACTTTTTGCGGGGCTAACTTTTCCAAATCAGCTTGATTTTCAGGCGTTAAACTGTAAAATAATATTTGTTTTAAGTCTATTTTTTTAAGCTCGTTTGGTTTTTTAATCCCGCTTAAATATGGGCTAATCCATTCCTTATTCGTCGCCAGTAAAGTTTCGATTGAAAAATCTGGCCATGTTTGAGATGGATTCCATTTTTTAAGGGATTGAACCCTGTTTAACAATTGTAAAACCTTGTCGTTCCAGTCTAATAATTGACGGCCTTTATCAATAAGCGCATCGGTAATTGCTTCCACTAATTTTTCAGGATCGGGATGCTGAATTCGAGTACTTTTTAAAATGATACTTCCTATTCTTAATTCCGTATTGGCGATAATTCCACCATCATTGGGATCCCATTTTACAACCTCTTTTGTAACAACCTTATCCGCTAAATCTTGCGGGTTAATTGGAGAAGCCATGAATATTTTTCCGCCGTGATCTCGTTCGGATACGTGGGCAACTGCTAACCATTGTTCATGCGCCAGATCGTCTCGGTGACCGGCTGCTGCGAGTTTTCCGTTTGCCATTTGAAACTGCGCGTTGTTTCCTGGACGTGAACTTGCTATTCTCTCGGGGTAAGCGTTTGCGATTAATAATCCTGTTTCAAAGTCATTCACTAATCCATTATCAGCCTTGATGTTAAACATTCTGCGGTACTGCTCTGCCAACTTCTCAATTCTTCCAAACTGTTTTCCTCCGTTTTTATCTCTTCGGTAACGTCTTAATGCTTCAATTCTTAAATTAATATCAATTCCTGAATGTGGCGGAAGCGGATCTTTCTCTTCCAGTAAGGGCGCTATATCCGTTGCTAAAGCGAGTTTATCCAACTGTTTTGCATGTACCAACATTTGTGCAATTCGAGGGTGTGTTGGAAGTTTATGCAACTCCTTTCCATGATTGGTTATTTTGTTATTTTCCAAAGCGCCCAAATCGTGTAATAACTGACTTGCTTTTTTTAAGTTCGCATTAGGCGGAGGTGTTACCCAAAACAATTCATTCGCATTTACGATTCCCCATTTGGCTAAATCCAAAACCAATGAACTTAAATCTGCTTGTTCGATCTCTGGTGTGCCTTGCTCTTTAATTCTTGAATGCGTAGCCTTGCTCCATAATCGGTAGCAAACGCCTTCGCTTAATCGTCCGGCTCGTCCTTTTCGTTGATCGGCTGATTCTTTAGAAATCATTGCAGTTTCTAAACGAGATAAGCCTGATTTTGGGTTGAATTTTGACACACGCTCGAATCCTGAATCTACGACAATTTTAATTCCTTCGATTGTTAAAGAAGTCTCTGCAATATTAGTCGCTAAAACAATTTTTCGCTTCCCTCCTTTATCAGGCATAATTGCGGAAAACTGTTTAGCAGCAGGTAACTGTCCGTATAAAGGCACCACTTTAAAATCGGGTAAACTTCTTTCTAGTTTCTCCAGCGTTTGTATAATTTCTCTTTGACCAGGCAAGAAAACCAATGCATCGCCTGCATGTTTTTTTACGGCATCCTTTACCGTTTTGTGCACTAATTCGGGTAATAATTCCCAATCAGCATCACCAACATAATTTATATCTACAGGAAACATTTTTCCCTTACTTTCTACTTCTACGGCATTTAATCTCCCTGCCAATTCAGGCATATTAATCGTTGCCGACATCACGAGAATTCTTAAATCTTCCCTCAATACACTTTGAACCTCTTTACTAAACGCCATCGCCAAATCGGCATGTATACTTCGCTCATGAAATTCATCAAATATGATTAATCCAACATCCTCTAGCGCGTTATCTTCTTGAATTAATCGGGTAAGAATTCCTTCGGTAACGACTTCTAATCTTGTTTGCTTTGAAATTTTTTGTTCAAATCGGATTCGATAACCAACGGTTTCACCAGCCTTCTCCCCCATCATATCTGCCATTCTCATCGCCACTGTTTTCGCAGCTAAACGACGCGGCTCTAACATGATGATTTTCTTACCTTCCAACCATTTTTCTTCCAACAATGCAATTGGTAAAAGCGTACTTTTCCCAGCCCCAGTTGGCGCTTTAATAATCAAAGTTGTACTGTTTGCTAACCCCTCTTTTATTTGTGGTATTACCTCAGCAACTGGAAGGTTGAATTGATTGTAGTTGAAAACCATTGGCGTAAAGGTCGTTTATTTCTTTAAAATTAAAACCCGACCCCTAAGCACATATAGTGGCGGTAAGAAAAACGGCAAACCCTTAAAGACTAATAATAAGGAAATTTGCCGTTTTTTGAATTTATAGGAATATTTTCAACTTTTATCAAAAAATGAAAATTCAGCTTGTAAAAAAATTACTGCACAATAAAAGGGAAAACCACTTCAACATCAGTTTCACCTGGAGCACAGGTTCCGTCTTTTACATCTGGTTGATGTTTTAAAGTCATTGTAACAGTTCCTATTGATGCTTCGGTTGATGACCAGCTTGATTCTAATCCTACTTCATAATTTCCGTCGGAATCTGTTCTTGTAATTAAAAGATCGTCTTCTGATGATGAATAACAAATTATATGCTCTTCAGCTTCAGCTAAAATTTCTTCTGTTATGTCTTCTGCTTCTGCGCTTGATTCATTTAAAAATTCGACTTGAACAGTATAATTTTCAGACGTCACTAATTTGATCGTATCAAAAACAGTTGGTTCTAATCCACCTGCCCCATCAATGTCTTTGAACGTGAATGTATCTGCGGGCAAGGATACTGTATCATAATTGAAAATTAATCTTACGGTTGTAATTAATTCTTCTTCTTCTCCATTCCCAGGGTTAGTTACTTTTTTTTCATCTTTTTCACATGCTATGAATGCTGTAATTGCGGCGATAATTAAGAATGTCTTTTTCATTGTTTTATTATTTGGTGTTTGTTCCGCTCTAGACTTCTAGAGATTTGTAAATTTTTGTTTTTATTTATGGTGATGATGTTTCTCTTCTACTTCAAAATTGAATTTTACTCCAAAAACAAAGTTTCTTCCCATTTCATCGGTAAAATATCTAAACCTATTTAAGTAATCTCTATAGGCATTGTTTAACAAGTTATTAATGTTAAAATAAAAAGTAAGTGGTGTTTTGATATTTAGGACTGTATACGCTTCGAAATTAAATAAAGTATATGCAGACGGTGGGTTTACAAAATCAGCATTTGAATAAAATCGCTTTTGTTTTGTAGTGTGAGTACTGTTTAACCTGAAGTTGGTTTTTTTAAAATGTTTTCCAATATTAGGCGAATAACTAAGCGAAGCCTTTACTTCATCCGAAGGCATTCCCCATAAAAACTCATTATCAGTTTGATTTTTTGCACGTAGGATACTTGTGCCAAACTCGAAATCAAAGTTTTTAGTTAAATGAATATCCGCCTCAAAATCCCACCCGTTTAACCATGCTTTTATTTGTTCAAACTGATATACCGGAAAAGCGCCTCTAATAGTTAACTCAGATTCACCAGTTGGAGCTAAATAAATATAGTTCTCAAAATAATTAGCATATAACTGAGTACTGATTTCTACTTTTTTCCATTTTTTTTCAAGTGATGTATTCAGATTATATACTTGTTCTGAATTTAAATTTTGAGCTCCATATTCTAATGAAGCAGACCCATGATGAAGTCCGTTTGAATATAATTCATTAATTGAGGGTGGTCGCCATGCAGATCCAATGTTTGACCTAAAAATTAAACTGTCTGAAAAATTATAAGCATAACTAACACTACCATTAGCATTACTGTAATTATGAATCGGATTAAGTAATACATCATTTTCAAAATAATAAACTGAAATAAAATTGTAATCATATCGCCCTCCTATATTAATTAAATGATGTCCGTTTTTATATGTTTCAATAAAATATGTTCCAGCTGTATACTTTTCGTAATTAGGAATGAAAAATCGACCATCCCATGTGTTGGTTTGATATCCTGATTGAATTCCTGTTTGATGACTAAACTTGCCTCTAAAGGAATACTTAACTTCAGCTGTATGTGATGTTAAGTTGAAGTTAAAATCGGGCACATTTCCTGCAGAGTGATTATCAAATTCAGACCGCTGATTAAATTGTCTTCCATAAATGATTTCAAGCTTAGACGTGTCGTTAAAATAAAAGAATGATTTTGCCTTTACTGTTTCATGAGATACCGTTTGATAAGGACGGGCAATATCATAACTAAATTGATTGACGGTGTTGGGTACCTCGGCAGTAAAAGCTGCCTGTAAATCTGTAAGATTTCCAATATGAGCACCCGAGAACACACCTATATTCGAATTAAAATCGGCATAACTCACTTCCAATCCATAATTATTTGATCGATACCCTAATGCCCATGAATAATTATGTTCTTCTAAACCCGTATTATCAATATAATAATCAGGAGCGTTTATGTTCCCTGATTTTTTTAACGAGCCTTGTAATCGATAACTTAATTGAGGAATTGCTTTAAAATTACCGTTTAACTCCGCGGCAGAAACGCCTTTTTTTCCATTGCTTTCTCCTCCTAAAAAAACACTTCCTTGAAGTCCATGTTTCTTACGCAGTGGTTTTGGGTTCACAATTATTACCCCTCCAATCGCATCAGACCCATAGGCTAAGCTATTCGCTCCGCTTATTACTTGTACTGATCCTGAATTTGTAAAGTCTAATTCAACACCGTGATCTGTACCCCATTGTTGCCCTTCTTGTCTTAATTCATTATTCAAGATCAACACGCGATTACTGTGCATTCCATGAATGGAAGGTTTGCTTACATTATTACCTGAAGATTGATTTTGTACTCCTTGAATTTGACTTAGTGCCGCTCCTAATTGTTTGGTTTGAGTTTTGACTATTTCTTGTTCGTTTAACAATTTAGTCTGTTTATTTTCAGATTTTTTTACATGAGTCGTAATTTCCAATAACCCCAATTCATTTACATGATGTTCAGGATGAAAATTGTGAATTGTACTTTGAATAGTGTTTAACGTGTCAATTATTCGCTCGCAACCCATATGGTCACAATGCACAATTAATTTACCTGGACAAACACCCTTAAGTATATAATTTCCTAAAGAATCTGAAGTAGTCGCATTACTTGTCCCTTCAATTACGATAAACGCAAAGGCCAATGGTTCTTGATTATGCTCATCTAACACCGATCCGGAAATAGTAATGTCACAAGTCTCCTGAGCCTGACTTAATCCAGTAATTAGGATTAAAACAGTCAATATTAATTTGTCAAATCGCATTAATGCAAACTTACATAAAAAAACAAATGCAATAACATTGCATTAGGGGGATTAATAAATTATTAAATTTGTAGTAATGAGTAACGCTAACCACACCCTTAAAAAACATAATTTAAAGAGTACAGAAAGTAGATTAATTATTCTGGACATCTTTAAAGAGAATACGCATGCACTTTCCTATAATGATATTGAATCATTACTAGCTGTTAAACTTGACCGGGTTACGGTTTATCGAACCCTGAAATCATTTGAAGAAAACGGACTTATTCATCAAATTTATGATGGGAGTACGCAGGTTAAATATGCATTATGTCCTGCCGGCTCTTGTAGTTCACATCAGCACAAGGATTCACATGCACACTTTAGATGCGATAAATGCGATAAAACTTTTTGTTTGAGCGATGTAGTTTCCTCTATAACCGCGCTTCCTGAAGGATATCAATCAAAGTCTCAATCTGTATTCATACAGGGGATCTGTAAAGTATGTAACCACCATGTAAATTGATTGATCGATTGAAAAAATTAACTATTTTCGCTACTTAATATATTTTTATGAGTGATATTAAAAAGCTTTCAATTGTAATCCCTGCTTATAACGAAGCGAACACTATTCACTTTATTTTAAACAAAGTTGAAGCAGTTGAATTAAGTAACAATATTCAAAAAGAATACATTATTGTTAATGATTGTAGTAGTG
>Ga0115005_10001589_pt1 | contig 18118 bp, 20 predicted proteins | sample ArcOceMetagenome_FD_87163 | JGI IMG/M metagenome (GOLD analysis project Ga0115005, IMG submission 87163) | Marine eukaryotic phytoplankton communities from Arctic Ocean - Arctic Ocean - Greenland ARC118M Metagenome | ecosystem: Environmental > Aquatic > Marine > Oceanic | place: Arctic Ocean... | reverse complement strand
TCCAAATAATGCACCTACACCAGTACCAACTGCTTCTCCCACTCCTGCGCCAACAGCAGCTCCGAATAATGCACCTACACTAGTACCAACTGCTTCTCCCACTTCTGCACCAACAGGAGCTCCGAATAATGCACCTACACCAGTACCAACTGCTTCTCCAACTCCTGCGCCAACAGCAGCTCCGAATAATGCACCTACACCAGTACCAACTGCTTCTCCCACTTCTGCGCCAACAGCAGCTCCGAATAATGCACCTATACCAGTACCAACTGCTTCTCCCACTCCCACTCCTGCACCAACAACTGGGGGGGGGCAACCCCTGCTCCAATTGTAATTCTAAATACTTCTTGTCCAACTGTATCAGCCATGCCCTCAACCATGCCTTCAACTAATCCAACTTGTTTTTCAACGAATGGAAAAGGATGTGAGATTAAGGTGAGGAAAAGAAGAACTGAATCCGTCATGGGCAGATCAGCAACGAGGTTTAGATGCGAAGCCGTTTAGAAAAAAATGATTAAATAGAATTTGAAATTACAAGCACAATGCAATGCTATTGGGCTTTTAAAAAGTTTCGGTGAAATGTTGTTAAAAATGTCCCTCTGTTCAATTTCGAGTTCTGGTTTTTATGGATTGGGAAAAGAAAAAGAAACAATAACACTTATATATGTTTAGTTTATCTTTATACTCGTACATGCGGCTTTTGCTTCTCAAACATCATCACAACTTTGTTCATTTGAAAAAGACCTATATGTACGGGAACCATGCAATTTATTGAACTTTGTGTTATTAAGGTACTACAGATTGAGCACCATTTACGATGATACTGACATTCAACATACGACAGATAGACTACGCAATTTGTTGAACAGTTTGTAAAGGTACAGACATAGCACCATGCACCTTTAACGATGTTACTCGTCGTACAGTACATACAGTACCTGTGCTCGTATCATACGTACAGTAGGGATACCTACGAGTAGATCTGAAAATGGCGGCAATTACAATTCAAATCTTTTCCTTTTCCTCTTTCAGGGTTGAACTTCAGTCTTGGATAATAATATTTGGCTATTTTTCAAATAAATAAACAAAGCAAGCGGGACCAGAGTTGGATCCATTTTACAGTAGATACATTTAAGAAGCGTCCGTAAGATTGTTACACTCCTTCTCACAGATTGACCGTGAGATTACTGTTCTAATTATTTCGCAGACAAGACGTGACACGAAGACACGGCGTGGCACAGAAAGGTTCTCTGACAGACTCACAGACAGTGGATAAAATATCTTCCGTTATGAATATATGGGCTTAAATCTTGAACGCACAGACGGACGGACGGACACTCTCGCGCAATTCCATGTAAGTTCAAAGTAGTAAACTCTAAACTCTGGTAATTTGAAAATTAATGTCATAAAATAAATGTTGTGTTCTCGCAAAAATCTGTACCATTGAGTGTTGCCAACGGAATTGGCGTAGTATGTACTGTACTCTCGTATTATTGGCGATTGTCCAATGAAACTTCCTTTTTGACCTTTCTCAAATCCTCACAAATTCAAAAGATGTACGGCAAGAACGTTTATATTATCTTTGCGCTTTTAGCGAGTGCTTCCATGAATGCATTTGTTCATGTTGAAGGATCTCAAACAATTCGTGAAGAAGGACATTCGATGTCCCAAACGAGCTCAACAACACAAGCAAGTTCAAGCAATCTTGACGAAATCAAGGATCAATTGAAAGATTATTTCGAAGAAAAGCTTCTTAGAGAACTTCTTCAAGAATATCATGATGAGATAGATGAATTAAAGGGAGAGATAGAACAGCAGGAAGAAAATCTCGCAGAAGAACGTAGCCGTCGACTTCACAAGGCAAAATCCTCGAAGGAACAAACAAAATCAGCGAAGAAGATCAAGTCACTGAAGACAAGTAAATCCGGAAAGAGTACTGTAACGAAAGTCCAATGGACTGCCTTACAAGATAATTTAATCACGACCCAATCAGTGGAGGCACCCACCAAAGCTCCCACCAAAGCTCCCACCAAAGCTCCCACCAAAGCTCCCACCAAAGCTCCAACTGAGGCGCCCAAACAAATACCCACGAAGGAACCCACGGCACTTACTGCATCCACTAAGGCTCCTAAAACTGTTCGCCGACTCAACCATCAGGTAAAGCCTTTGAACAAACCTAAGGTACCAGCTGGGCCTGGAGCAACTGCAGAAAAGTTACGTCGCGTGACGATTCGAAAGAGAGCTCGTCAATTCAGACAAGTGATAAGGGAATGGATTTAGAGATGAGTGATATTTTATTGTGAAGGGAATAGAGAAATATCGGGTTCACGCTAGAACTTGAATTGAAACTACAATTCCAATTGTGTGTATCTGCCAAAAGAGAGCTCGTCAATTCAGACAACTGACAAGGGAATGGATTTATAGATGAGTGATATATTTTTGTGAAGGGAATAGGAAAATACCTAGAACTTGAATTGAAATAATTACAATTACAATTTTGTGTCTCTGCTTTGACAAAAGTCTACTCTAGGTACAATACGGATCGGGCGGGATAGTTAAGATTCATTTTCCGCGGCCAAAAAATGAGAGAAAGCATCACTGCACTACTCCCTGCGTGTTGTATTGAAAGATGGTAGTACATTCAACACAACGGTAGCGTTCGATGTTTATCACATATGTGCAAATGGGTGTAATCTGAGTCGGATTTTTATGTCTAATGCAGTACACGGTTACTCTTGTTGATTTACATAGAATAACATTGAACTTCCTTCTGGGCTATTTATCACACTTCCGTATCCTTCATTACTTCCATGAGATGGAACCTCCAGTAGGTGGTTCTGTTTTCCATTCTTTTTAATCAGTTGAGCTTGTGACTCTTCCGGAGTGGTTCCCTGAGTTTCAGGAAGCCAAATCAACGCAAACATGAATGCCAGAAAGAGAACAATTGCAAATGGAACAAATGAATACTCTTGAAGATACTCGTTCGTGTAGGGGAACAACAACCCTACAACGAAGTTGCAAAACCAATTGATCTGTAATGATGCAGACATACCGGTTGCCACATATTTCGCGTCAAACATTTCTGACACTATCAAAATGGGAATCGGGCCAAGACCGATTTCGAAAAATATCACGTACATTCACAGCGATAAGGGCAGTCATGTTCGTAGAGTATCCTTTGAGCGAAGCCACAATCACACCGCAGCTCAGAAATATACCAGCCGAGGACCATAAGAGAAGACTCTGACGACTACAAGAATCCATCAAAAGCAAAGCGGCATAAGTAGCAAGGACATTCACAGCTCCCACCAACGTCGTACCAATCAATGGATTTTCAATGACACCCTCAAAGAAGGATGTGGAGTAATAAAATACTGCGTTGATCCCACAAAGCTGATGTGCAGCATGTAGGAAGAAACAACTCACAACAAGCAAACTCAGGTTCTTATCAGCAATCATATCGGCAAAACCCAACGTCGTGTTCTTCTCCTCGTCGTGCTTGACATCCTGGTTATCCATTGCCCTCAACAAATGACAAACTTCTGTGTCAACCTCGTGATCATAGCGCAATCCACGCAGCTTCTTTATGATGTAACGAGCTTTATGCGAGTCAGGCTTCTTGCTTAGGAGCCATCTTGGACTTTATAATAGCCACGGTGTACATAACAGTTGCATGAACGACACAATGCCAGTGATGGCAAAAAGGATACGCCACTTCTCGTCAGTAGCAAATGGAAACGCGAAAAGGTCAGCAATTAGAATTCCTACCACGATTGCAAGTTGTGCAAGGGTTCCTATAGGCGGAGCAAGCTCTAAAAGATAGATGGGCACGATCACAGTCGAAGCTCCTGATGCTGCTCCGATTATAAATCTAGCAACTATGATGGAGTGCATATTCAAAGCAGTTGTCTGCAGGATTCCTCCCAGAAGGAAAGTTCACGTACATATAAGTATCGCCCCACGACGACCTCTGGTCTCTGCCAGCTGCCCTGCAAAGTTAGCTCCAAAAGGACCTCCAAAGCAGAATGCAGCTACAGCGACGGCCCACTCGGCGATCGAATGACCTGGAAACACAACGCTCTCTGGTGCATTCATGACTCCAATGTTATAACCAACAAGGAATTGACCCATAGTAATTACCAACACTGTAAGTCTCAATGAATTGATGACCATAACTTTACCATTATGAGAAGCCACCAACGGCATCTGATCCTCTTCGAAGCCACCGTTACTAGTGGCAAAACTAGACACTGACAAGTACATGCTCCTTTCTTATTTCAGCATTCAGAATGCGGCAGTCTTTTTTTTTCTAGAATCCGTTTGTACAGTAAATGGAATGTCTTCGTACCGGTATAAATCGGCTCTCCAAGCATTTGGAAAAGAGAAGCTCTGGAAATTATTTTTGATAGGCTTAGTTAGAACCCAGAATAATCACAAGGCCGTCATTCTGAGATGATGTTTTGTCGTTATTCTGGGTTCTAACATAACAGGCTTCTCTCGTACTCGTACGTACAGGGCTTCAAGCTTCAAGTCGTATTATTTATCTCGCAAGAAAGAGAAACTTTTGGAACGTAATAGAAATTCTCTTGTTGAAGTTGAAGTTTTGCAAAGGTCTTTTGCAGAGACAGCTCGAGGATTAGTTTCAAAGCACGCTCTCGTGGCTTCGGGGGGAGCATGGGGATTTGCCGCAACCACATGCATCGCTGTCATTTGCTGGTCATCCATCGATATCGATGGAGCGCGATGTGGATGTTTGCCATGCGTATGGATAAATTCGTGGATCTTATCAGCAGTGACATTGGCATTGGCATTGTAGCAAATCTTATAAAGGGGGCATTGCATTCATCATGTCGACTCCGCAACCATGTATTCACATCATGGTGGTTGGTGCATTTGCATTCCCCACTTTCTCGTCATCCCAAATATACTGAACGTTGGTGGTCAAGACCATAGCATTAGCAAAGATCGAACGCTAAGTAAAATCTTGGTAAAATCATCATGTTGTTGTGTGAGTTGTTGTTTATTGCGATTACGCGCGACAGTTGTGAATCCCTACCTGGATTTCAAATTGGTTTGATAGTGATGTGGGTGATGTGATGTGATAAAAACTGATGTGATCACAATCACACGGCTGGGAAACAATTGGGCCAAAATAGAGTGGCCAATGAATACAAGTAATGCACACAAATTGAATCCATCATGCGATTGCCTTCTGTCACAGCTCTTGTCGGCAACCAGTTGGACGGCGGAGAACGCAAATTCTCAGATTCTGTGCGGGGAGCAGATGACTGCATTTACGGCATTCCCTGCAATGCTCGTCGCGTGGTAAAATTCAATCCCGCAGATAAATCATGGAAGGACATTGGACCTGACCTTGGTGAGGGTGGATACAAGTGGCGCAGCGGGGTACTGGCTGGAAACGGCAAGATTTATTGTATCCCCTACTGTTCCGATAAGATCCTTAAAATTGATACTTCAATGAAATTGTAACACTCCTTGATACCGAACTGTCAGACAGAGGTGATGGGGTGTTGTGGTGGTCGGGTGCCCTTGCTCAGGATGGGTGCATATATTTTATGCCATTCAACGCCCGTTGTATTCTGAAATTCAACCCTGAAAATGAATCAGCAGTCAGTGTCGAGGAGGATCTGGGAGAAAAATTCTGTGGAATGGTTCGTGGCAATGACGGTTACTTGTATGGCATTCCCTATGGTTCCAATCGCATTGTTAGATTTAATCCCATAGATCAAACAGCCAGCACTGTTGGAGAGGCATTCGATAGAGAGTTTATCTGTAGAGGTGGTGTGCTGGGGCGAGATGGATTCATCTACGCTGCAAATAATCATTACGATGCTGATGATGATCATGGTCCAGTGCTGAAAATAGATGTGGTGAGCAAAAGCTATTCTTTTGTTGGTGGTAGAATTTGGAATCATGATACTTTCTGCAGGTGGGGTGCAGGTGTATTAGGCAATAGTGGTTGTATCTACTGGCCGCCAAGTGGTGCCAGACGTGCACTGAAGTATGATCCTGAAACGCAAGAAGCTTCACTTCTTGTTTGGGATGGACGTGAAGATGGCGGATGGATGGGCGGAGCAGTAGCATCTGATGGGGTCATATACTGCATGCCAAATGTTGCACACCAAGTTCTTGCCATTGACCCATTCCATGAGTTTGCAAAAACACTAGAAGCCTACATGCAGGAGTATCCTGAGGAGCTTGGCCGTCTCTTTGTAAAGAACAGTCACGGCAAAACATTCTACGAGAGCGGAGTTACAAAGTTTGGAATTAACAAAGTCTTTCAAGCCATTGAGGAGTGTGTCCCTTTGGATACAGGACGTGGAGATCGTGATCTTGAACCATTCATGGTGGCAGCTGCGTGCGAGAATAGCACAACCTCTGTAATCTATTTCTTTTTGAGAAGAAATCCTGATGCATTGTTAGTGAATTACCATGTATGCGACGAATAGGAAGCGTAAGCGGGGTTGACTTGAGATGCGTCTGCTTGTATAAGTTCCACAAATATAATATCTTAATTGATTTTATTCTATTAAAGCATTAGAATTTACTACACTGGTATCTCTTGGGGAGAAGAAACGGATGCCAAAGGATCCCAGTTTTCTGTAACGCTGCGATCTAATCTCCACACATCTCCAGAATTTTGATACTGACACTGATAAAATATGCCATGCTAATACTTTACTCAAGTTTTACTCTTCACTTGCTATAGGATCGTTGACTTATTATTTTTATGTAAAGAATTGAAGGCTCATGGGCGAATGATTTATTTCTTCTTCTGAGGTTCTGATGATGTTCCAAAAGAATGGTTCATTGTTGCAAATTCATCCGGGGCACATTCTTAGAAGCTGAAAACGATTATCAAGTCCTGTATCTTTTTTTCTGCTGGATGAATCCGCTGGTTGAAATAATCTTTCAAACCCGATTTCCACTGCAATCCCTTCTCGAGAGCCAATTGTAGGGGGGGGGCTTTGCTGTCTTGTACTGATGTGCACCATTTGTAATGTGACAAACAAACCTTATCAAGATCAAGGCCCGCTATGATGAATGAATTCAGGATAGGTGACTTGTTTCTTTGTACTGTTCCCGACAATATTTCAAGAGGAATGCGGCTCGCCGATCCGCTTCGCTGCAAAAGCCCTCCTCTCCATCTTTACCTCCTAATTGAATGGCAAATCCTTTTTCGATAACATTCAGAATCAGCGCGCAGGAACATCGTTCCTTCGGCATAAATGTTGAAGCACAATGCTGCTGGCACTGAAACATTTTTTCTCAACCAGGGATGACCATACTCAAGTCTTGTAGGTGGGCTAGTTTTGTTTCTTAGTTTGGTGGGTGGTCTATGTTTATGTTGGGGTGTTTGGTGATTACCTCATCTTTCTTGACAGAAATCGCAACAGTTACTCCGATCCGCGTCCGCTCGCTTCCTCCACAGTGATTGAAACGCTTGAGAAGGTGCAAAACGAGCTCAAAGCAATAATAAATAATAGTGATGTATTTGAAAGATGTGATTTCAGATTTATAAGTTAAGAAGTTATAAGGTGTATTTTAAAAAAGTGGAGTCACAATTTATCGTCAAAATGGCTTGGATGACGTCAAAATGATGACTGTGTAGAGTACGATAAAAACACTGAAACCTGAAACGCATACAGCAGGTACTGTAGCAGGTAGTGTACGAGTACTTGTACCGGTATGTACCGTGCATGATGCATCATGGTTACATGAGCCATATCTCATATCACACCCTACGTCCACAATATTACCTACGTAGTACATTAGTCTATACCAAGTAGTCTCAACAGATCGCTTACTTTCAAGCATCTGCGTTAGAATAGCTGCAATTATACTCCTATTTCTCTAGTACGACATGAGAAGAAATGCAAGGAATCGTCACTACTGCCATTATGTCTTCTGCAAAATGCTACTAATTGTAATGGTACACACATCTATCCTAATAAGTACTGCTGACTCATTTAGCCCCATAGTAATCACAATCAAGGATATCTCAATAAGAAGTGAAACTTCTTGTTTCTTCAGCAAGAAGCATGAGCAACAAAAAAAGGATCACGGCAACCAAGATGGCCCAAAAGATGAGGAAGAACGTGACACAATTCGTGTGAGAATATGGAAAGCACTATCCTCATCCTACGGTGAAGAGTTGTCAATGAGACAGCTCGGATCAATTGTTGGTGAACGACGGATTGGTGATATAAAGTCGCACCTGGTTCATGTTGAGAAGCAAGCGAAGACTATTGGAAACAAATCACAGGAATGGAAGCAACGCAGGGGTATAGAAGAAAGAACAAAAAAAATCAAGATTGTGAAAAGAAGGAAGGCAAATGGTATGATTTATGTTAAGCTAGTTTGACAGTCAACAGTGTGTGTTTTTCAACATTCCATCTCATTGCCAATTAATTATCTTCTTTTTCGGGACATCTTTCCCTTTAGATAAAAGTATGGACTCGAACCTCTTGTTGGTGCTCGAGATAGCAGCAGTCAAAGCTTGCTGTGATGTGGGCATTCGGACAGCATAAATCAATCTGCGGAGGACACTCGCCGCAGACCCACTGACCTCAACCAATCCCATTGAGGATATAGTTGCGTCTTCCCCTCCTAGGGTCAACATTTCACCTAAATCCAAATATGAAAATGGTAAAGGTTTCAACTTCTCTTTGTCTTGATTCTTCGCACCAGAACTTGTTGATGACAACAAAGAAGCGTATACATTCCATGCAGCAAACGGAGCTTGTTGCATTGCCACTGCAGCAGTCGCGCCGTAAGGGATCTTCTTCACACGAGCACAATCTCCCAATGCAAAGACGTTATCAGTTCCCTTTACTGCAAGAAATTGATTTGTAACAATGCGACCTGATGAATCCCTAGGTATATTTGAGTTGAGAATTCCTCGCTGTGTGTTGGTAGACATGGCCCCTGCTGTCCACAGAAGAATGTCAGCATTCAAACTATCTTTTGACTTTGTTTCGCCATCTTTACTGCTCCGCTCTACAGTCACTGTGCACCTGTTCTTCAGCTCAGATGCACCTTTATCGGCATTACTTGTATTGGCTGTTACTTCTGTGACACTCGTTCCAGTAACGATATCAATCTTAGCCTTTTCAAGTCTCTCTATTCCTGTCTTCCGGTTATATTCTGTAGCATACTCCAGAACCTCTGAACCACGATGGACCAATGTTACCTTTGCACCTTTTCCAACATCTCCAAGACGCTCCTTCAGATTTAAAGCTAATTCTACGCCACTATAACCTCCACCGACAATCACAACATCGATTTCTGATTCGAGATCCTCCCCTATGGAATCTAACAATGTCAACCTCTTTCGTAATTCTAGACAATCGCCAATGGTGGAAAATGGTAATGCACATGACTCAGCTCCTGGAATGGACTTCAAATTTACATCTGCTCCCGTTGCAACAATTAGGGAGTCGTAATGTATCTTGGATGAGGGTTTCGATGAGCTGCCACTGGCCTTGGCTTCATTATCAATGTACACGGTATCATTATCAATATCGATTCCTTGAATATTTGCTTGACGAAATTGAATATTTGTGCCTTGTAAGAGATCTGTAAAAGTTGGTGCTACCTCGTTCAACTCAGCATCTCCAACACAGAGCTCATACAGGAGAGGAAGAAATACGAAGCGTTCCTTTTTATCAACTAATGTGATGGTAGGTTTGTCGTCTTCATCCCAAGGGAGAGAGGAGAGTGTGAGTGCTGCGTTAAGGCCGCCAAATCCCCCGCCTAGAATGCAGATATCCTCGGCATTGAGTGATGTATTTCTGTTCGGCCGAGCAGCTTTTGTTTGTAAATTTGTTGGTAAGTAAGATGAAAGTACGGATGGGGAGAAAGCTGACGCATGACCAACAGTGATGGATAATACGAGGATGAGTGAAGAAACTTTCATTTTGGAATTGGTGACCAATGAAGAAGAAATTGCAGGGTGTGTACGATGTTGCAATTTGAATTGTACGCTGTTGAAACTCATTAAGGTGGGCAGATGCTTGTTATGTTACTCATACTTCGCATTTGTTCTTTTTCTTCGTGCTGCTGAGTAGTTTGAGTGATCATTCGAGATTATGAGTCGAGTCAGTCAAAAGACCGCGTTGGGAAGGGTTTTGCCGTTTCAAATAAAAATTCATGGAGACGACGAAAGACAAAGCAAAAGGGAAAAAGAACAACACCAGGGATTGCAACGTGGTCCCCCACCGTAGCGTAGTACTAACCTAGCCAGATCATGCTTAACTTCGCTGAGCAGACGGGAATGCTGTCATGATTGTATGGTCGTTCCTGGCAAGCTCTTGGCTGTCACTATTCACAAATATTCGTGCTAATGCCAGCTACTGCTGTATGCTGTATAGAATCGCGAAAATACCTAGCAACTGGGATGCCATCACCAGGAGAAGTACGGTATGCTCTACTGGTGCTCATGTATGGCATGCATGAAGTAAGTTCCGTTGTTTCTTGTTCTGATCTGCTGCGTGATCTCCATTTTGTTGTTCTTGTGGGGGGATAAAATGAAAGAATCAAAATTCAAAATGTACGAGTATCTTTACAACTTCCGATAAGAAGGCAAGAGTATTTCAATTATGAGAGTGATAGATCCCTACACGAGTATCCGGATATCCTTTATTTTTGTAACAACTGCTACGTGCAGTCACTGTACTGTACGTGTAGTAAGAATGCTAAATTGTTCTTTTAATCTTCATTACTTTCTTCCTCCATTTCCTTCTTTTGGTATTCTTTCGGATCGGAATGCTTATAAAAAACTCCTCATCCCAAGGGTGTCAATTTTATGTTCACTCGGATTTTCTGACATGAGTATAAAAATGTTCATAGCCTCCAAGAAGCGAATTGAAAATGGACAGCTTCGATGCAAAACAGCCAAGATTCTTCGAATGATGGAATTCATGCTCGTCCGTGCTAGCCGAAAGCGGAAACCACCGCACAGGAGACCATGGAAAACTGTAGCCCACATGATCATCCAAATTTGTATACATGATCCAAAGAAGCCACTGGAAAAAAGTTGAAGAATGAGGATTCATGAAAACAGCTGTCAACAATGCAGGTCCTCCAATAGTCAATATGAAGTCGACCGGATGATTATGTTGCGTCCCCAAAGTAGTGTTACATTTGTACTCGTGGTGGACTTTGTGGTATTTGTACAATGAGGGAAAAGTGTGCATCAAGCGATGTACGGAATAGAATCCAAATTCGTGAAGCACTGTGAGGAGAATCAGATCGCGAAAATTGTCCATCATACTGGGCCAGCTTTCGTCGTCTGTCCTGAATGCTGATGGATTAACCTTGCCCAAACTTTGAATAAGTAATATTTTTTGGACAGACATTATCGGTAGTAAAATGAACATATTGACCAACGTTAGTTTCACAGACCGTGCTGACAAAGCCCAGAAGGCACGGCGGGCATTCTCTCCTTCATCACGCCACGGCCAGGGGCGATCGCGCTGGATCTTGAACTGCTCAAAAAATGGATGCTGAAAATAGTAGATGGGCAGCATTATGATATTGTAAATGAAGATGACCAAGATTGGTGTGAAGGTCGTAATTGTAAAATCAGCTACTCTGTCTGACATTGATCCAAATAGAGCGTCCCAGTATTTCCGGCAAATAATGGGTACCCCGAAAAACCACATCAATGATTGCGCTATTGCGAGCAACATCCATTTCGAAGGTTTCCTCTGGTTTACTGTTGCCATAGTTTTTCGGAGGTGACTACACGTACGCCTTGAATGTTACAATGTTTTTCAAAGTGGGGTGCTTAGGAAAATGTGCTCTGTTGTTGTTGTTGAAAAAGAAGAAGAAGATCTCAGAATGAATCGAATCACTTCAAAAAACTTCAAACTGTCAGAACAGATCTATTTTACCGTAGACGGCTAAAATATTCAAGAAACTCAAAACGGAAGGAGGGAGGGAGGGTAGGGAGAGGACAGATACATACAGGAGGGGCAATAGATTTGAAGATAGATCCCGATTATCGCTGATTGAAGAAGTTCTTCAAAGAACCGTATGCTGTCCTCTCGTACGTACATACCGTACATACGATACGAACTGGGTATGATACTCAAAGCTCAAAGTACATTCAGCAGGTACACTACAGTACAACTACAACAAGTTGAAAGTATCGAAGAGCAACGAGTACTCGTACAGTCTTCATAACTCCCATCATCACAATGGACATTTCAGATATAGAGATCGATATCACCATTGTTCAGGGAAAAGATCTTGTTGCAAAGGACAAAAATCTTTTGGGGAAGAAGACAACTTCTGACCCGTTGATCAAAGCATATCACGATGGGCGCCTTCAGTATGAAACAGAGTGCATAAAGAAATCTTTGGATCCGCAGTGGAACGAGAGCTTCAAAATACTCACGGGAAAAATCACTGGAGAATCGGCCATTGTATTCCGCATCTTTGATTGGGACATGTTATCAGATCCTGACAATATGGGTACTGTCACGATTCCACTTCCCGATTTCACACAGAATTCTACAGCCCCGCCTCCCTCCACCAAATGGTATCCGGTTGAGAAGGGAGAGGAAGGAAGTCAGTATTACTGCAAAAAGGCCAAGGGGGAAGTGCAAATCTCCATTGCCATGTCTGTGCGCAAATTGCTTAATATAAAACGTGGCAACAGCAAAACTTTCTTTGGAACCATTCAGCTCAAACTGAATTGGGATTTGGAAACCAAGAACACAGACTTGGATACTTCCTGTGTAGCAATTGATAGCTTTGGGAAGGTTCTCATGGATGAGACCGTCTACTTTGGTGATCTCATCAATTCCAACAGATCCATTACTCATTCCGGGGATTCTCTCGCTGGAGGTAGTGGGAAGGGGGAAGTCATAACATGCAAATTGAACCACATTAAGGAGCATGTAAAGGCTCTTTACTTCATATTGAGTGTGGCGACACCAGGGCGTACCTTTCAAGATGTTGAATCATCGGAAGTTTTGGTGAGAGATGTGGATGCGGGTATAGATGTTTGTAGGTTTACTCCAACGTTTGCGGGAGCCCATACAAGTATGTTTTTGATGAGAGTTGCAAGGATAAGTGGGGCTTGGAAGATGACGGTGATTGAGGATACGGATCACACTGGTGAGTTATAAAGACCTGGCATATGATACGGCTTTCAAATGGAAATCAATGTCCAAACGCAACTTCGCTAACGATTTTGTTTTCGAAAATTTTCTACACGTAGCGAGGGATTTTGGAAGTCTCATTCCAGAGATCAAAGCATATTCCCGTGATATCGTCCCTGGCATCATCATCAATCCGAAGGAACGTGTTGCTATTATGAGAAAGGGCGCAGTTATTAGACTGAAAGGTGAGTGTATGTATAATGCCTATTCGATGCTTGAAGTCCACGAAATTATTGCTTGGTGGCAATTTGCATCTACGCGTACTCACATTTTAAAGATTACGCTCGAGACCAACCAGCTCCGACAAAGTTGACGTTCGGCTTGGCATGGGATATCACGCGTGGCAGAAACATTGATTTAGATGCATCGGCAATCTGCTTGAATTCTTCTCGCGCCGTTGTGGATACAATATCCTTTAGCAAGTTGCGATCGAATGATTCTGCAATTCGGCACGGTGGTGATGAGAGAGAGGGAGACGAAATTGGTGATGATGAAAAAGTGTATCTTGACCTCTCTATGGTTAGTTCCGGGATCAAATATATTGCATTTGTGATCAATTCTTACAGTGGACAGGAATTGGATGACGTGAGTAAGACGTCCTGTCATTTGTTTGATACAGTGACAAAGCTCGATCTGGCTACATACAAACTTAGTAATAATGGTGCGCTTGACGGGTTTACTGGCCTTGTAGTTGCCTGCTTGTACCGGGACGAAGTGGACAGGAGACAGTGGTATTTGCGTATCATTTCCGAGGCGGCACAAGGTAGATTAGCCAAGGATCTGGCTGATGAAGTACAAAGGTTTTTGTTGAAGAATCCAACATGCCAGGCTTTCAATGTTCCACCCGAGCCCGAGATTGTCTTGAATGCCATGCCAGAAGATGTTGAAATAGAAGTTTCGCCAATGTAGTTTTCATACAATGTTGATAATATTGTTTCAATTTTAAATTTAAATAAGTGTTTTTCATTGAAAGCTACACGCACGTAGATTGTTCCAAACGGATACTCGTAAAAGACAATTTTTCCGTAAGTTGTTTGGTAAATTTCCTGGACGTATTTCCTTGTCTTGCGTATGAATAACAAGAACGTGTGGAACCAGCAGGAGGATCAGGTTCTTCTACGATTTTTCCCCGGTAAATGTATTTTGAATCTGTTAACCAGGTATTCCAGAAATTTAGTCCATGAAGATATCGAAGATACATCCCAAAATCTCCATGAGACAACAAGTGGCAGCAGCAACCCCAAGAAGGTTGTCAAAATCAAATCCAGACTGTCTCTCCATTACGTCTCCATCAGCAGTGAAGCGGTAAGGAAGATCAAGCACAGTTCCACTATGACAGCAATCCATTAGGGACGTCATCAAAACTCCCTTAGGAAGAGGCTTGACCAAATTATTAAACAATTCGTCATCAGTGATCTGCCCAGCCCTTTCGAAATCAACTGGGATGAGAGTCTCATCATAGCCATCGTCCTCGTCTCCACTAGTATCCACCACGCGACCGCCATGTCCAGAATAGTGAGTGAAGACAGTATCTCCCGACCTACAACTACTGACTAGATTACGGTAAGCATAGGTAATATTCGACCTAGTCGGTTCCTGATGCCTGCCATCGTCCATCAAAATTGTGATGTTTCTCTGTTCGAAGCCAAGTTCGTTGATGAGATATTCCTTCATATTCTTTACGTCATTGTGACATCCAGAGAGCTGACCAGATTGGCCTTCGTAGTTGATGCCAATCATAACAGCGCGCTTTGTCCCGTAGTTGTCGATGTCATTCACAATTTTAAACGGTTTCTGCACATCAATCAAACGGCTTGAGGTGAGCTGAGGAACCTGGTCAAATCCTATTTTTAAAAACAATGTAAGTGACAGATAAAAACTTCATGGTATACAATTCATCATGTGCCAGCCAGATGAAATAAAAAAGGTAACAATAAGTCACAAAGATTCCATTGAAACATTACGAGGAGCACCATTTGAAAACAGTATTGTTTGTAGCTTACACCACGTACACACACGTACCCTTGTTCAACAAATTAGATCTCATTGCCCGCAGCAACTCTACCCAGGAAGTTGACTCTAAAGTACCATTCTTCTTGAAATCGTAAAGAGCAGAGAGCAAAGCCGCAGTACAAGCTCCGCCAGCTCTTCCCTGTGGATTGGGGAGAGAAAAACTCCCAACGTTGCTGACGTCCGCCGAGGTCTGGCTATCATGACAGCCAGAAATCATGTGGATTTCGCTCTGGATTGCTTGTTCAGCTTGGCTATCGAATGATCCGAAGTTCATGGTTGTCTATGTGGTGTTCCGGTACAGTAGCGTTGAAATGGTTATGTTTCGTAGTTCGAAGTGTTCCGTTGAAAATGAATGAAGAATGAATCAATGAATCAATCAATCTTGCACCGTTTTTGTCGAGCGTACCAGCGATAGCTAAATGGCCTTTTATCGATAACGGCCCCGCGCGCGGCTGACATTTTCAATTTAAAAATCTTTATGGAAGATGCTGATTGATTGAAAAGAAACAAGATTTACGATAGTCCTTCGAGAAGATTTACAATCACAGGTACTTCTTCGAGAAATTTTGCATGGTGAAGTGTGTACTACGTGTGTACGTGTCTTGATTTGTTTTTAAACACAAACGCTGAAGTTTTCAGATGACGAGGATTGTATTTCTGTCGAAAAACAGAATTGATGATTCCCCGACAAAGGAGGTCTACTGTCGCATAGGTTAATGGAATGCAATACCGGTTGGGACCCTTTCTATGCTGATATTTGTTTGACCTTTCTCAATCAAAGAATCTAGGAGGATTAAGTTGATACATTAGTAAGCGCACGTGGTAACCCAATCACAATATGGGGCAACCGAGTGGAAGAAACAAGAAAGTTCAATGTTCATATAATTACACCAACAAAAATAAGTCATGTGGTGGAAGTTTTAATCAGTGTAGTTATAATGTTCTTTTGACATTCTCGTCACACCCTGAGCGCCCAAAAAAGGGCTGCTTCTGCTTTTCCTCTTTCCTTTGAATTGGAACATCTAGAAACATTTGCGGTGTACGATACTGGGTCCAGACTCGTCGTATTCCTCTTTGGAGATCCACATACTCTGGAAAGTAGAAAGAGAAGCAAGAATAGATCCTCCAATCCACACAGAGTACTTACGCTCAGGAGGAGCGACAATCTTAACCTTGATGGATGCAGGAGCCAAGGCAGTGATCTCCTTGGACATACGCTCACTTATTCCAGTGAACATGGTGGTTCCTCCGGAGAGAACAATGTTCGCATAAAGATCCTTACGAATATCAACATCACATTTCATAATAGTCTGGAAAGTAGAGTCAGCAATACCGTCCATCTCAAGTCCGGTGAGGTTAGGTTGGAAAAGAACCTCGGGACAACGGAAACGCTCGTTTCCAATTACAATAATGTTTCCATCGGGAAGCTCGAAGGACTTCTCAAGAGCAGAAGACTCAGTTGCCTTTCTCATCTCCTCCTCGAAATCAACAGCAACGAAACATAGAGACTCCTTAATGTCACGAACGATTTCACGCTCAGCAGTGGTGGTAAGAGAGTAACCACGCTCAGTAAGAATTTTCATGAGGTAGTCGGTCAAATCACGTCCAGCAAGATCGAGACGAATAACAGCGTGGGGAAGAGCGTATCCCTCGTAAATGGGAACGGTGTGGGTAACTCCATCTCCGGAATCAAGAACACATCCGGTAGTTCTTCCGGAAGCGTAAAGGGAAAGCACAGCCTGAATGTTGACGTACATGGCAGGGACATTAAAAGTCTCAAACATAATTTGTGTCATGCGCTCACGGTTCGCCTTGGGGTTCTGGGGAGCCTCGGTAAGGAGGACGGGGTGAGCCTCAGGTGCGACACGGAGCTCATTGTAAAAGGTGTGGTGCCAAATCTTCTCCATATCGTCCCAGTTAGTAACAATTCCGTGCTCAATGGGGTACTTGAGGGTGAGGACTCCACGCTTAGCCTGTGCCTCGTCTCCTACGTATGCGTCACGCTGTTCCATACCGACCATGATACCGGGTTGACGGGCACGTCCGATGAGGGAGGGGAATACGGAACGGGGAGCATCATCTCCAGCAAATCCGGCTGTTGATGGAATAGGATGGAAAGTGGAAAAAAGGTGGGGGTGTTAGAGGAGTCACTAGAAAAAGGAAAAGTTCCTGGTATTTCTCCGAAGATAGCATTGCTGTGTTTCAAACGGTAGTATGTTTACTATTGAGCGTGTGATGTCCAATTGTTTGTCCATTGATATTGTTTGAGAGAGATGGTGCAATCACTCTGGATTCAGTCGTTTGGGGTTCCTGGCCAAAAATTACGTAAAAGCTACGTGGGAATGTACCAAATTTCCGCAATGACGACTCCCACTAGTTTTTCAAACTAGTTTGAAACGTAAACAGCCGTCCATTTCTCTATCGATTTTGCTCCGCCTTATCCTGCATTCTTTATCAAGTGTGTAGGCTTACCTTTGCACATTCCGGAACCATTATCGATTACGAGTGCAGCAATATCTTCTTCGTCAGCCATGATTGAATTGTTTTGAGTTTGTCGGAAGTCCGTTTGGTGGTTTATGAATGGAAGTACGAGACAGCAATGTGGCAGCAATGTGATCCAAACGAAAAAGAGGGGTAGAATTTATTTGGGCCCCTACATTTTCAAATTTATATAGATATTCATTTATGAACATCTATATACGGTTTTGGATCTGTTTTGGACTGGGGTTGGCGCGGGAGAATGAACTTCTAGGCCTCTTCGTCAGTCTGATTTTTGAATTTATAAAACTGATCCACGATCCACGATGATTTGATAAAAAAAATCATCCAAATGCTTGCGGTAGTGAACGTCCGAGAACATCAGTGAACATTTTAAAATATTGGTTGATCTGGAGACTATTTCTTCAAATCTT
>Ga0115005_10001587_pt1 | contig 18123 bp, 10 predicted proteins | sample ArcOceMetagenome_FD_87163 | JGI IMG/M metagenome (GOLD analysis project Ga0115005, IMG submission 87163) | Marine eukaryotic phytoplankton communities from Arctic Ocean - Arctic Ocean - Greenland ARC118M Metagenome | ecosystem: Environmental > Aquatic > Marine > Oceanic | place: Arctic Ocean... | reverse complement strand
TAGCTTTTTTGTGCACAGTGCACACCTCATCACCATATTATGATAGGCTCTTTCTTGAAATGCATTTTCGACACTTTTTCGACCCGACACTTTTTCCAACCGCCGCGCCGCGTACAGTAGGTAGATCTGAAGAAGAAGATGCGATGGGGGGGGGCCATGAATGAATGAATGGGATCAAAGAGAAAGGGAAAGAGGAGGAAAGAAAGGGAAAGCAGCGTCCAAGTGACAAGCGAAAATCATGAAGAATCAACATCAATACTCAATACATGACTCTTCTTGTCATTGAGGAGTACCAACGCTATCTTGATAAAAGAAACTAGTTGATCACCATGCTATCCCCTGTAGATTACATACGGTAAGTTTTGTCCATCATTATAACATGGTAATACGGCGTTGGCTGGTTGGGTGGTTTCAAGATGGCCCTTGCTTCAAAATGAATGAAGCTGCAGCGCGTATCCGACTTTAACAATTAGGATTATACCTGGGTGTAGAGACAGTCATCAATCACTCTCTTTTATTAAACTTAGAGTGAAGTTTTCAAATGTTGAGAGATTTCTTTACTCGTTGTGATTATACGAGAAGTTGAAAATGTTGGTTGAAGGGGACGATATGAGACCTGAGCATCACATGAATGAGTTCATTGAAACGCATTGAATGCAATTAGTCCGTGAGAAAGCGACATGAGAATTCCTTCCTCCTATTATGCAATTAATTTGGCAGGTTTGCAGAGCATCGCTCGTCCAGATCAAGAGAGATATTATATGTTTTTCTCACATCAGCTCACATAATTTTACCATTCTCGCAGGGGAGCATGCCAGTTGCATCTTCAAAAAGAAATACATAAATCAAATGAAGCATCCCAAGATGCTATTGATGCATTCCTACAAACGGTTTCAAAAGCTAGCGGCGAGCAGCAGACTTCAAACTCTATCGTTCCACGCTTATTTTTCTGGATTAAGCGTTCTTCTTCCGACGTTCTAGCGTCCACTGAAAATTTTGATTCCAACAATCTAGGAGCAATTGTATTCGTCAACTCGTCTAACAGACCCATCCAGAACATTAATCAAATTCAATGTATGACTATCTCACCTCTTCGTTTCAAGGAGGATAAGGCCAAGGATAGTGATGCAGGTTTGGAAATTGACGCTATGGGTGGTGATACCAACACCAACAGCAACTCAGATACATTTCTCACCTTGCAGCTTTATGCGCGTCATTGTTTTGCTCCGACAATCCAGGCCATGTCCATGGATCAGAAAACTGATGATGGCGAAGCTGCTGCTTCCTCCAGTCAGAATTCAAAAATGCTATCTGTTTTGCAATCCAAAATCCGCGAATTAGATTTGACTTTATCCAGAGCTCGCCAGTCTACTCTCCACTCCATTCCCCATGTCTTTCTCCAGACCCACCCTATTCTTCAGTCTGTGAAACTATCGTCTGATTCCAAGATTGATTTAGAAGAGCTTGGTTTGAGCAGCTACCTTACCAATGATACGTTTCTAAATGAAGTTCAGGCGAAAGTTAACTCTTGGATCCAACTTATTCGTAAGGTAACGACTCTGCCAAGTTCTCACACCTTTAGTCAGAGTGATTTGGACGAGGTGTCGTACTGGGCAAATCTTCACTCTGCATTGCAGCATATTCGTGAAGAGTTATCCAAACCATCAACATTATTGACTGTGGCTCTTTTGAAGTCGGCGAAGCGCTTTGTCACGACGATTGCTTTGGAAAATAATACTGGATTGGATACCGCTGAAGCCATTGTAAACGACGTGCACCATTTTATCAAAGGATACCCCGCAGAGGCCTTGGCGAGTGCTGGTGACTGGGATCAGATTATGAACTCTTTGGAAAGGGTATTTGACCATTTACCAAAAGTGAGGCAGTCGAGATATTATGATTTGAAGGTGGTGGATTTGCTGGAAGCAAGCACTTCAACTTTGAGGGACAGGATTGACTTCACTCTGAGAAATGAGTATAAGTCGAATGGAATTGTAATGATTCCCTACGACAAGTATGAAACAGATGTATTTGGTCCTACCCAAGATATTTTTGTTAGATTTGAAGATTTGTATGGCCGTTTTGTTGAATTTGTGTTGGAATTCGGAAGAAAGAGAGGCGTGAGTGGTGATAAGACGCCTGCGCAGATTGTGCAGGGTATCACTTTGCACCATTTGCCGTTGAGGGAGAGGATGGACGCCATTCATGCGTTTCGCTCTCAACATGAAAAACTAAGGTCGGTAGTGATGGAGGTATTGATGGGAGAGGATAAGGAAGGCGGAGATGAGGATATTGATGGGTTTTCCGCTTCCGGCGCGATTCGTGAAGTGCAAGAGGCGCCAATTACTATATTTGCGTCAATTGATTTGTTGGATCTCAGTGACAAAGGCCAAGTAGCATTCGAAGCTGCCATTGAGAGTTACGAACGGAAGATTGATGCAATTGAAGAGCGGTTAGCAAAGTTGTTGCGGGCAAAATTGACTGCGTGTCAGGTATGTTCATCTTCATAATCATTTCCATGTGTCGATGTATTCAGCATCTTATTATTTTCTTCTTTGCTACAGGACGCCGAGGACATGTTTGCAGTTTTTGCACGCTTTAATCCTCTTCTTGCGAGGGCAAGGGTGCAAAATGCTGTAAAGGAGTTCCAGATGCAACTCATTGCAACGGTGGCAAAGGCCATTGAAAGGTTGCAATCCAAATTTACGCATAAATACGAGAGTTCGTCGGCTTCCCGTATATCGCGTGTGCGAGGAATTCCTCCCATTTCCGGAAAAATTCTATGGGCCAAACAGATTGAAAGGCAGGTAAATGCATTGATGAAACGCATGGGAGATGTTCTTGGTCCAAATTGGGGACAGCATCTAGAGGGCAGACAGCTACGTCGCAGCGGCGACGAACTTCTGTCGAAGTTGGATGCGAAAGCATTTTTCCGTGGATGGGTATCAGACTGGGAGCGAGAGATGAGTATGGAAGCAACGTCGGCCAATGCCCGCTTGAATTCATACCCCATAATGATTGACAGTGGAACATCCAATGGCACTCTGGTCGCAAGGGTGAACTTTGACGAAAAGTTTGAATTGCTTTTCCGTGAGATCAGGCATCTGAAATGGCTTGGCTTCGAACGTGATATACCGCGCACAGTGAGTCAATGCTGTTAATTTTCTTCTTCTGGTCAATATTTTGATTAGATTCTTACATTCGTTTCACTTCTGCAGCTTAGTTTGGCCTCTGACGAAAATTTGGACCGGTATCCTTTTGCAATGGCTCTGAAAGGTGCTTTGAGATCCTATGCCGTAGTGAGGGAATTAATGACTCCAGAACTTGAGCCTCTTGTTTTGTCGCACCTCAAAAATATACGCGAATCTGTAGCAGAAGCATTCGGTGTTTCTCTTGATCGCAATAATAGGTCATCGTCCACTCGTAGAGTTCGTTGGGGGGCAAAGGAAATTGGTGATTGGGTTGCAGGGCTTACTGAATTGGTGACCCGCTTTGAAGAGCGCGTTGAAACTCTTCTTCGAGCCAATGACAAAATGGAAAGTCATCTCGTGTCTCTCTCTGAAGTTGCTTACGAAAAGGATGCATTTACTACAGTGGTTGAAAATATGCAAAAAACTGTTGACGAGTTGAGCCTTGCTGGATACACCGAATTGAACTCGTGGGTTCTTGTTATCAAAAAGAGGATGGGCGATGTTCTGCGTTCCCGACTAGAAAATGCTATTGAAGCATGGAATGTAACATTTGATGATAAAAATGACAGTGGCGATGACGGCGACGAAGAAAAGAAGGAAGAGATGTCAAAAACGCCCAAACTTAAGCTTCCTACTATCGGATTAGAGATTCTCTTGAGAAATCAAGAAATTTCCGCATCTCCTAATCTTCCTTCAATTCGCATTGATTTCCTTCACGAATTACATGATTACATGGGGGTAGTGTGTTCTCTAAAAAGCCCACAAAGTGGTCGCTTCGAAGTGTTTGATTCTAATGCAGATGAGAGTCTGACTGTCAAAAGTACTTTCGGTCACTTGGTGCATGAAATCAACCCAGTGACGCTGGCTAAGGCTTACGGCTGCATTGAGGTCCACATGCATTCTGTATCTGACTTTGTTTCACAATGGTTAGCTTACCAAACGCTGTGGGATACACGAGTAGTAGATGTCGCTAGCGCGATTGGTGACGATATGAGTTTGTGGCACTCTGTGCTTGGCGAAGCTGCTGCTGCTCGTAGCGCACTTGATTCATCGCGCGAGTCTTCCCAATTTGGCCCAATTGTTGTCAAATTTGACAAAGTGCAATCCCAGATCAATTTAAAATATGATTCCTGGCAAAAGGAGCTTCAGACTTGCTACGCAAGTGAGCTTGGCAAGAGGATTGTCGAACTCCACGATGAAGTATCGGTATCCAAAATGAAGCTTGAGGATATCGCCCTTGATGGCGGTGCTGCTACTGAAGATATTGTACTTGGTGTGACATTTATTCAAGACGTGAAACAAAAGATCGAACCTTGGGGAGAGGAGGTTGCTGTAGTTCTGGAAGCAGAAAGAATGTTAAAACGCCAGCGCCACTCTTTCGGGACTGATTGGTTGGAAGGAAGCCGGCTCAAAGGACAGTACCATCAACTCGAGCAAATTTTGCACAAGAGGAGCCGCGTCATGGACGATCAGCTTCCTTTTTTGCAGACAAGAGTGATTTCAGAGGATAAGATAGCTGATCACAGAACTGGAGAGCTACTTGCAAATTGGGAAGAGGAAAAACCACTTCGAGGAAATATCCAGCCAACAGAAGCACTGGAGTTGCTATCCAAGTACGACTTTACTATGAAGAAGGCAAAGTCCGATGATGATAACCTCCTCAAGGCGAAGGACGCACTTGGACTCGATGTTGCCATCAGCAACAATGCTATTTCCTCATGCTATGAAGAGCTTTTGGATTTGAAAGAGGTTTGGAATGCAGTATCAGATCCCCATGAGAAGCTGGATAAGATCAAGGAGACCGCGTGGTCTACAGTGGCTACAAGGAAAATCCGCCAGCAACTCGAAGACATTGTACAGGGTAAGTGAGGCATTTTCTTCCTTGGCAAGACTTTCAAAAACAATCTCGCTCACTTTTCTCCTTTTCTGTGAATAGAAATGAGATCCCTACCCAATAAAATCAGACAGTTTGATGCGTTTTCTCATCTTAATGATACGATCAAAGGTTATCTTTCCGGCCATGTCGTTCTAAGCGACTTGAAGACCGAAGCGTTAAAAGATAGGCATTGGAAGACAATTTTTTCTAAGTTGGGAATCAATCACAGCCTCAATGACCTCACCATTGGCATCCTATGGGATCATGGAGTAGTGCACAGGAAAAAAGATCTCAACGAAATCCTTACCATTGCTCAGGGTGAAATGGCCCTTGAAGTATTCCTTGACCAAGTTCGCGACAAGTGGATGAAACAAGAACTAGAACTCGCTCTGTATCAAAACCGTATCCGTCTTATCAAGGGGTGGGATTCTCTATTCACTGCGCTCGATGACCATCTTGGTGGCCTCGTGTTGATGAAAAGCTCACCTTATTACAGGGCTGTCCGTGAATTTCAAGAAGAGGGGAAGTTATGGGAAGAAAGGCTAACGAAACTGCGTGGTGCTTTTGACTCGTGGGTTGATGTACAAAGGAGATGGGTGTATCTCGAGGGGATTTTCTTTGGAAGTGCTGATATTAAGGCTCAACTTCAGACCGAATGGTCGCGGTTCAGGAATGTTGATGGTGAATTTGTTGCCCTAATGAGACGAGTATCAAGCCGTCCCTATGCCATGGAGGCGCTTAACATTGAGAATCTGCAACGCACTCTTGAAAGACTTGAAAGCTTGATGGTTGGTATCCAACGAGCTCTCGGAGACTACCTTGCGAAGCAACGTAGCGATTTTAGCAGGTTCTACTTTTTGGGCGATGACGATCTTTTGGAAATCATCGGAAACTCTGCAGAGCCAGGGAAGGTTCTTGCCCATGTTGGAAAAATGTTTGCTGGCATATCCGGTGTGCGCTCCGATACCTCGAAGCTCAAGGAGGGTGTGCTTGCCTTTTTCGATGCAATGGTTAGCAAGGATGGCGAATGTGTTCCACTCCATGATGTCATCCAAGTTGTATCGAAATCTCCTGTGAAGGACTGGCTCAAGAAACTCGAAGATGGAATGCAAAACACACTCGCACACTTGATGTTAGATGCTGTAGCGCAAGATTCCTCGTCCTCCATAGTCCTTAGCGAAGAAAGTGGGAAAGAGTCATTTATTAATTGGGCGAAACAGTTCCCAGCACAGGTGATGATATTGGCTTCCTTGGTCAATTGGAGTATGAGCATAGATAACGCTCTACGTGAAAATGGAGATAGCAAATCTTCTCTTGAGAAAGTCCTTACCGCTATTGAAAGTAAACTTGAAATCATGGCAGAAACTGTCTTGCTTGATCTCCCAGCTGAGTCTAGAAAGAAGTTTGAACAATTAATCACCGAATTGGTGCATCAGCGAGATGTTACTCGGTTTTTGTTAGATGAAAGAGTGCATGATCCCACTGACTTCAAATGGTTGTTCCATTTGCGTTTTCAATACAATCCCGAAGCTGCTTCGCTTACCGAAAAATTGCAGATTTCATTGTCAAACGCAAACTTCTTCTACGGCTTTGAGTACCTTGGAATTGGAGATAGATTGGTGCAAACACCTTTGACGGATAGATGTTACCTAACGTTAACTCAAGCGTTGCATTTCAGAATGGGAGGCAATCCATTCGGTCCTGCAGGAACGGGGAAAACCGAGACCGTGAAGGCTCTCGGTGCACAGTTGGGAAGATTTGTTGTTGTAATGAATTGTAAGTAGGGTTTTCCTTGTTTGATTATTTGTTTGACAATATCTCTTCTGATATTTCGTTATCCAACTGCAGGCGATGAGGCGTTTGACTTTGGAGCAATGGGGCGTATCTTCTGCGGATTGTGTCAGGTAGGAGCTTGGGGATGTTTTGACGAATTCAATCGTCTTGAAGAACGGATTTTGAGTGCAGTTTCGCAGCAGATCTTAACTATTCAGCGCGGTTTAATCGAGCGTCAAGCAAACATTGAGCTGTTAGGTAGAAGCATCAGACTGCATGAAAATGTTGGTATTTTTGTAACAATGAATCCAGGTATGTTTTGTCTTTTCTCTATGAAGATTCATTTGAATCTATGTTTTTGTGTTCGTGAAACTGACATTATTATGTATGTTGTTCTCAGGATATGCCGGGAGAAGCAACTTACCAGACAATCTAAAGACTCTTTTCCGCGCTGTTGCCATGGTGAAGCCAGATTCAAAGTTGATTGCCCAAGTCATGCTCTACAGCCAGGGTATTGTGAGCGCGCAAGCTCTTTCAAGCAAGGTTGTAGCTCTGTTCCAATTGTGTCAATCTCAAATGTCTTCTCAAAGTCACTACGATTTCAGCCTACGTGCATTGAAGACACTCCTTATCAGTGCTGGTGGCTTGAAACGAAAGATGATTGAAGAGAAAGGAGAGGCATTCATTCAGGATGTTGCCACCACTGAAACGAATGTAATGGTTGAAATTGCTTGTAACAATATTTTGCCTAAACTTGTCGCAGACGATTTAGACGTGTTCCCCTCGATCCTGAACGAGGTATTCCCTGGTGCATCGGTTACGAAAATGGAAGACGATAAACTCAAAGAGCATTTGCAAGGCATCTGCAAGTCTTTGAGTTTTGTGCCAGGCGATGACTGGGTTCAGAAGATTCTGCAATTAAAGCAAGTTCTAGAAATGCGGCATGGGGTGATGCTTGTCGGACCTTCGGGTGTCGGGAAGAGTTCTGCTCTAGACGTTCTGCTGCGTGGTTTGGAGAAAAATGACAGTGTCAAGAATGAAAAGTACGTTATTGATCCCAAGGCAATGGATAAAAATAGTTTGTACGGAGTGCTTGACGGAACTACCATGGAGTGGACTGATGGAGTATTTACCAGCCTTTTGCGAAAGATTTTGTCTAACCAAAAAGGTGAATCGGATAAGAGACATTTTATTGTCTTTGATGGAGATGTTGATCCTGAATGGGCGGAGAATCTGAACAGTGTGTTGGATGATAACAAGTTGCTGACTCTCCCAAGTGGCGAGCGACTTAGTATTCCAGACAATCTTAGGATTCTTTTAGAGGTAGATAGTCTAGCACAAGCAACTCCAGCAACAGTGTCACGTTGCGGAATGGTTTGGTTCAGTGAAAACACCGTTACAACTCCAATGGCTGCTGAACATCTACTCCTATCTCTTCAAAAAGAGGATATCTTAGGAATTAGTGCTGATATTCCTGAGGCCCAAACTGCATTCTTGGAATGCATTAAGGGATTCCTTGTGCCAGAGGACGCAGACTCTTCCTCGCTTCTAACCGATGCTCTCGAATTTGCATTGGGGCAAGAACACATAATGAAACCGACAAGGGAGCGTTTGCTTGCATCACTCAGAGCTCTTCTCGCAAAGGGTATAGCAAAGGCTATTGATTATGACGAGAATCATCCAGACTTCCCAATGAGTGGAGAGCACATGACCAACTTTTCAAAGCGTTGGCTTATGCATTCCCTATTGTGGTCGTTTTCGGGAAGTGCTAAATGGTCCGATCGTCAAGAGCTCTCTGACATGTTGGTACAGAATAGTGGTTTAACTTTGCCCAATCCTAGCACCAGTATTTCCGATTACCGCGTTCGCGTTGAAGATGGAGATCATGAACCGTGGAGTGACAGTGTGCCAAGGATGGAGATTGAAAGTCACAAAGTAGTTTCGAGTGATGTTGTTATCACGACCACTGACACTGTACGCCATTCTGATGTTTTGGAGGCTTGGCTGTCTAGTAGAATGCCTCTAATTTTATGCGGACCACCAGGTATGTTTTTGATGATATTATGTCCTTTCCTTTTAATCATTTCTCTCATAAGCATCTTTCTGCAAATACCAGGGTCGGGTAAAACAATGACTTTGACATCCGTTCTTCAGACGGTTCAGGGGATTGTAATGGCCAACCTTAACTTTTCCAGTCGCACTACTCCTGAGATCATCTTGAAAACTTTCAGTCAATACTGTTCCTATGTGCGAAAAGGAAAGGACGTTGTGCTTGAACCATCTGAAAGTCTTGGAGCGAATACTTGGCTTGTTGTCTTCTGTGACGAGATTAACTTACCTGAGAATGATGTGTACGGTACTCAAAGAGTTATTATGTTCATGAGACAGCTCGTAGAACAGGGAGGCTATTGGCGGGATGATAACACCTGGATCAAAATCAATCGTATCCAATTCGTCGGAGCTTGTAATCCTCCTGCCGATGCTGGTAGAGTTGTCATGTCGACTCGTTTCCTCCGCCATGCGCCATTGCTTTTAGTTGACTTTCCTGAGAAGGATTCACTTCTTCAAATCTACGGAACTTTCAATGGAGGCATGATGAAGCTATTTCCAAACTTGAAGGGCGAAACCGAGGCTCTTACGAATTCAATGGTTGAATTATACTGTGAAGCTCAAGCCAAGTTCACCCCAGATATGCAACCTCAATATTTCTACTCGCCAAGAGAACTCAGTCGCTGGGTTAGGGGTATATATGAAGCCGTCGTGGATACAGATGCATTGACAAGAGAAGAGCTCGTGCGAATTTGGGCTCATGAAGCCTTGCGCCTTTTTTACGACCGTCTTGTGGACGATGGCGAAAGGGCCTGGTGCGAAGAAAAAATTGATTATATTGCACGAAGCCACTTTGCAGGGGTGGATCACCAGCAAGCCCTAGCCCGGCCACTGTTGTACAGTAGTTGGATGAGTAAAGATACCCGCCGCGTGGGAAGAGATGAGCTGAAGGCATTCCTTTCCGCTCGGTTGTCAGTGTTTTACGAAGAAGAGCTGGACATACCACTCGTCATCTTTGACGAGGTTCTCGACCACATCTTACGCGTAAGTTCTGCATTTAAATCACTTCCATCTTTTCTGAAAACGTTTCTAACAGGAGCATATCGCCTTTTTTGTTTCAGATCGACCGTGTTCTTCGACAACCAATGGGTCATTGCCTTCTCGTGGGTGACTCTGGTGCTGGAAAGACGGTGCTAAGTAAATTTGTAAGCTGGATGAACGGATTAAGCATTTTCCAGATCAAGGCTCATTCCAAGTACGACTTGGATGACTTCAATGAAGACTTGAGAACTGTCATGAGGCGTGTTGGAATTGAAGGAGAAAAGATCTGCTTCATTTTCGATGAATCAAATGCTCTTGGTAGCGGCTTTTTGGAAGCTATGAATGCGCTACTTGCATCTGGTGAAGTTCCTGGTCTCTTCGAAGGGGATGACTACACCGCATTGATAAACTCTTTTAGAGATAGCCAAAATCGTAATGGAAAGATTGTAGACAACGAAGAAGAGCTTTGGCGTAGATTTACTGTAATTGTGCAGCGGAATCTTCACGTTGTTTTCACTATGAATCCTAGCGGAGGCGAGTGGAAGAATAGATCCACAACTAGTCCTGCCTTATTCAATAGATGCGTTGTAGACTGGTTTGGAACATGGTCACCGAAGGCTTTAGGTGAGGTCGGAAAAGAGTTCACAATGACGCTCGATATAGGAGATGCTGGAAGCACTGGTGCGTCTTGGGGCATCGGAGACGGTGAAGCGATCATGAATGAAGTTTCCTCGATTTTTGAAGGAAATGCAGCCAATGGACTAAGGCATGCGATTGTGGCGGCACTCGTGGATATCCATAATACATCAAAGAACACAGCAGAAGAGAGCGCAATGGGATCCAGCAATGCATCCAGAACTTATATTAGTCCTCGTGACTTTTTGGCTCTGATCCATAACTTTGTATCTAGTGTGAGAAATATGAGGGAACAAATCGAAGATCAGCAACTTCATGTCAATGCTGGCTTGGCCAAGTTGCGTCAAACTCAAGAAAATGTAGCAGAGCTCAAGGTTGCACTCGGTGCAAAGAAGGTCGAACTTACACAGAAGGAAGAACTTGCTAATCAAAAGCTTCAGCAGATGGTAAGCGACCAGAACGAAGCTGAAAAGAGGAAAGGAGAAGCTGAGAAAACAAGCGTAGACGTAGCAAGACAGAGTGAAGCTATCGCTACTCGGAAAGCAGAAGCGCAGGGGGACCTTGACAAAGCCGAACCTGCATTGAAAGCTGCTCAGGCTGCTGTGAAAGGCATCAAGAAAAGAGACCTCGACGAAATCAGGAACCTCTTAAGGCCTCCACCCAATGTGAGGGCGACTCTTGAGTGTGTGGCCATTATGCTCGGGGAAACCAATCTCGAATGGACTCATGTACGAAAGATGTTGAATAAACCGGACTTCATTCCAAGTATTCTGAATTTCGCCGCTGATACACTCACCACGAGACAGGTAAAACGTGTCTCAACAGAATACTTAGCTGGTAACGAGGAACTTTCCTATGAGCTTGTCATGAGGTCGAGCCAAGCATGCGGACCGTTGTATAAGTGGGCTGAATCACAGGTCATGTACTGCACTGTGTTCAATCGAGTACAGCCCCTGAGAGACGAAGTTGCAAGGTTGGAAGAGGAAGCAGAGACAGCGATGAAAAGAAAAGAGGTTCTAGAAATTGAAGTTGAGCAATTACAGGAATCTATCGCACAATACAAATCTGATTATGCTACACTCATTCGAGACGTAGAATCTCTCAAAGGAGAAATGGGGGTTGTTACGAAGAAGGTAGATAGAGCCGAAAGCCTTATCAATAGTCTCAGTAAAGAAAGCCAGAGATGGGGCAAATCCTCGGAAGGTTTCGAGCACGAGTTGCAAAACCTCATCGGTGACGGGCTCCTGATGGCCGCGTTCCTGACTTACTCTGGTTTCTTCGACTTCAAGGCAAGATTGACGCTCATGAAGAGATGGCAAACAATGGTTGATGTGCTTGGTATTGATTTCAGACCTAATTTGTCTATGGTCGAAGTTCTGAGCAAAGCATCAGATCGTCTGCACTGGCAATCTCAAGGGCTGCCTTCTGATTCATTGAGCATAGAGAATGGAGTAATTCTCGATCACTGTGTCCGTTTCCCTCTAATCATCGACCCTTCAGGTCACGCAATTGACTTTGTTATGAACAAATTCAAAGATGAAAAAATCCAAAAAACTAGTTTCCTTGACAATGCTTTCATGAAGACCTTAGCTGGCGCGGTTAGGTTCGGTACTACTCTCCTTGTTGAGAATGTAGAAAACATAGATCCAGTGCTTAATCCCCTTTTGAATAAGGAAATACAGCGAACAGGTGGGCGTTCCTTAGTCAGAATTGGAACTGAAGATGTCGATTACAGTCCAAAGTTCAAGATTATCCTTACAACAAAGAACCCCGCAGCAAGACTTACTCCTGATATTTGTTCTCGCGTTACCTTGATCAATTTTACTGTTACCCCTGCAAGTCTTCAGAGTCAAAGTCTCAGTCTTATTCTAAAGATGGACAAGCCAGAGATAGAGGAACAGAGAATCAGTTTATTGAAGCTTCAAGGCGAACAGCAAGTGAAGCTCAGAGAGCTTGAGACACAGATGCTTTCGAAAATAAGTGCTGTCGAAGGAAATATCCTTGACGATGACCGCGTTGTAGACGGGATGGAATTTCTAATGAAGGAAGGTGGACAAGTAGAAGAACAAATAGCAAATAGTGCAACTATCATGAAGAAGGTCCAACACGCAATCGGACAATATGAACCTCTTGCAGAGTTGTGCAAACAACTTTTTGTTCTCCTCGTTTCTCTGCGCGACCTTAGCTTTCTTTACGAATTCAGCGCACAAGCTTTCATGAAAGCACTAGAAAGTGCGCATGCTAAGGCGCTTACAGAAGATACTGGAGGCGATCGTCTTGCCAGAATCAAGAATAGTCTATTTACGGAAGTTGCTGCCAGATTCGGGCGTTCTTTAACCGTCGAAGACAAAATGGTTTTCGCGTTGCTCTTATCAAAGATTTTTGGATGCAATGAAGAGTTACCAGCTACGAATCTCAGCATTGAAGCTATTTCTGAATTCATTGTCAATGCATTCGGTGACGGCTTCCCTTGGCAAGGGCGAGGTTTGAATGATCTATCGAATGTGACTGCAAACGAAATTGTTGCATCATACCCACTCCTCCTCTGCAGTGCTCCTGGTCATGATGTCAGTGGACGAATCGATTCTATGGCCCGAAAGCAGAGCCAAGAAATTGCTTCGGTTGCAATGGGTAGTGCAGAAGGATTCGCAACTGCTGAAAGAATGGTTATGACCGCATCAAAAAGAGGAACCTGGGTCTTGCTCAAGAATTGCCATCTCTGCACGGAATGGCTTGAAAATACACTGGTGAAGAAACTTCAAGGTTTAGGATCTGGGGCAAATCCTAACTTCCGCCTGTTCATTACAAGCGAGATCAGCCCCAAGCTCCCAACATCTTTACTGCGCTTGAGTGACATGATTGTCGCTGAAGCTCCGTCTGGTATCAAGGCCTCTCTCACACGTTTTACTTCGAATATCTCAAGCGATCGTTACAACAACCCGGTTCGCAATCGCCTCTACCTTCTCTTGGGCTGGACACATGCAGTCATCCAAGAAAGATTGCGTTACATCCCAACTGGCTGGTCCGAAGCATATGAATTTACAGAGGCTGATGCTCTCCATGCACTGGATGTAGTTGACGCCCTTCTTGACGGTCCTTCCGGCGGTAAGCAAGCTAATGATCCGGAAAAGTTGCCTTGGGATGCTATCCGTACTACCCTGTGCAAGGGAATCTTTGGTGGAAGAATTACCAAAGAATCCGACCAACAAATTCTTGACAATCTAGTTTTCGGACTCTTTGTCCCCAGCTGCTTTGACGTCAACTTTAAGCTGGTTGATACAGACGACGCACCGTCCCTGCCTGACGGAACTTCTATGAATGAATGTCTTGCATGGATAAGTTCTTTGAGTGAGTACACCCCTCCTACTTGGATCGGCTTGGACGGATCAGCAGAAACTACCCGTTCAGAATCTATTGCTAAGTCAGTGATCACGAAGGTTGCCAAGGTAGAGAACATCATGTCAAGTGAATAAATAATGCGATAATTTGAACAAAAATAATTATAACGCCTATTATCGCCATCTTTTGTACGTGCGAAATCGAATATATGAGTGCGCAGGGTAGATTTTTTCATCAATGTACGTGGGGAGAACAACGTCAACCTTTGCTGGTTCAGATACCAATGAAAATCTTAATCTCCTCCATATCACAGTTAATTTATCTCAAATCAAGATTGTCATCGGCACCGTCTGTGCTATCATCGAATACTGCAATAGGTGGAGGAGGCAGATCATCGTCTAGGGCAATTGCTTCCACACCTTTACCAATTTCACTACTATTGACTAATGTAGGCGGAGGAGGAAAGTTGAGAGGAGAAGCAACCGGAATTTCGTTTTGCAGAGTTTGCTCTGCTTCTCCACTGCAATCCTGATTTTCTTCGGGCAATACAGGATGAACTTCATTCCTAATCCCTTCCTTTCCGGCTGCGGCGTCTGTTTGCATTGTACCAACTTCTTCCGGAGTACCCACGGGCTCCTGCATTTCTTTCGCTCCATCTCCCCCTGGAGTAAATTTTCTTTGATCAGCGGAGACATTCAAATCACCTATGTTTTCCTTGTCTACAATCTGAACGATATGGTCATTTGCACCGATTGTAACTTTTCTCTCAAAAGACGTTCCCGAAGATGCTCTACAAGACTGTGGTAGTCTGTGCAAATACCCCCGTCCAACCTCTGCACCTAATAATCCTTGACCACCCCAGTTTAGACTGGGAATAATTGTCACAACTCTCACCATATCTGTCTCAGTATTGTAAACATAAACTTCGAGCTCTTGATCTTCATTCTCATAAAGAACATCGCCAAGGACCTCTTCGTTCTCAAAACTTTCCATGGTGGTTCCTAGCAAATAATCTATTTTTGGAGTCATACCAGCAAAGGAGGCAGGCGATCCAGCCTGGATATCTAATATCCTCAACAAATTCTCTTCTGCAGTAACATAGTCATCCATCCGAATTGTGACCCCCAGTAAACCTGTTCCTTCCCAATTCCTAGTCGGCGTCAAATTGATAAACCTTTGAGTTTTATTCTTGATATTCCAGACCAACAGTTCGATCTCTTGGTCTACGTTATCCTTGAGGAACGCCACGAAATCTAAGTCTTCAAAGTATTCACCGTTTGAATCGTCGTGCTCTCCATTGTCAAAAAGGAGTTGGCCATTCACGCCGACCAAGAAATCAAAGAATGAAACGAGACCTGCGCGAGATGCGGGCGAGTTTGGTTGAACTCCGAGGACTCTGTAGCCTAGTGTCGTGCAACCATCATATTGGTTAGATTGTTCGTTACCCATTTAGTTGTTTGTTTGTTTGTTCTAGATTAGCTCTACTGTAGCTAGTTGATGTAAATGTGTCGTGTTGGTCCCAAAATCCAAAATCCTTCCAAGTGTTCTCTATCTTCTGTTGTGAGTAGATACTATGACTGCCAATAAATTCCAACTAAATTAGAATACTAAAAATGATCTATTTCTGTATTACAAATGTTAGATTAGCCTAGTTCAGTTCAGGTATCGTAGAAAGATGAGATCCTGAAAGATCGAATTTTGACAGACAATCTCAAATCATTCCTTCCTTCCTTCTGCTTTCTGCTACCACCGCTGTTGATGTTCATCACCATTGCATCAAGTGAGATTGCATTATTATACATTTTCACATTAGTACACAGCCAACCAGCAACGTCCAGTGCTATTCTCTATTATCTGCATCATTCTTTCAAAATATTCTTGGCAAAACAGCTACACGTAAACACCCACCGTTTCAAACGGTAATTGTTCCAAATAAGCAAAGAAAAGGAACAATAAAGAGCTGCAAGTTGCTGCCAAATTCTTCACTGAATCATTTGGAAGACTCAAAACGAGCAATCGCTCACTGAAAATCAATTCAAATAAATGTTGAGCTCACAGATTTCAGAGTTCCGAAAGAGTCATGGGAAGAGAAAACGTTTATCAACTTGAAACTCCAACGACAAGAATAAGAACAAAACACAAGAATCGCAACACTCATGTGCAAAAATCTGGAATAATGTGAAGTATTATGTGGCTGCGTTGGTGTTCAAATTTTGCAAATTGATAGTTTGGAAAACAACGAAGCAACTCCAGTAATGAAATGAGCGATTTAGTCTTGATGGGAAATAATAGGTTTAATCCAAGCTGTTGAGGACTGTGTATCCAAAAAATGGGGATATAGGTATAGCGTGTGCTACTTGTTTTTCGATGAGAATAATATAATACCCAGCGCTGAGATTATAGTACAATGGGCTTGGTTATAGAGTTGTGGACATAGAGAAAGACTGCCTTACAAATAGTGAGGCCAACTGAAAATGGCGGCATTGGCAAAGTTGCTGCTATAATTCTACGCAAGCGGAAAGTACTATTAATAGGTACTCAAAGGAGGTCGAGACAGAAATTGTGACGGCTGTATCATATCTTGACCATTGTTATAAATACTACAATACTCAATATCCAGGTCATGCTGTATTTCATAGTAGTTTATTTCAAAACTGTATCATTTACCATTCTATTGTATTGATATCCCACGACTCGTCTGAAATGCGAATGAAACTGCGAATGAAACTAAACACGCTCCATGAAATCTGATCTAACTGTCTTCAAGGTTAATTGATTTTCCAAACCTCCCATACAGCACAGCCTTGAGTAACTTTTGCTCATCTAAAATTTCTCCCTCCTCCTCCTCGAGCTTATCCACTATTTCTTGCATATTTGTAACTTCATCATCACAGAAAGTCGTAGCTTCCTCTTCGTCAAGTTCGAAGAAAGCATTGCCGAGGTTGAGCATGACAGCATCTCCTGATCCCATCATGAGCTCCGTCGATGCATCATCCATTTGTTCCAATTTTTTCTAGTGGCATTGCGTAAAAGAAAAAATGTTAGAATATCAAAGCAGCGTGTATTATAGACACTATAGTAAATGAAATCGAAACGGTGCACCGTCCGTATAATATTGGTATTGTTACCGACCGTACCTTGAGCATTGCGTTTTCAACGCGGCATTCGTGGAGTCTTGCGTTCAATCTTCCGAAAGTGTTGATATTTTCCTGGTCTTCACGGCGAACTTCAGCTTCGCTTTCCTCGTCTCTTGTGAGCATTGCTCCTCCGCTGCTGCTCATTTTGTCTGTTATTCTGTTGGTTGGTTGGTTGGTTGGTTGTACTGCGCAATTGGTTTAGCCCAGGATCGATCGATTGATTCGTTGGTTGTCTTCGTTCTTCTTGTCTCGTTGTCTCGTTGTCTCTCCCAGCAAGCGCTCAAGCTCCCAGATTTTTAAACTTGCCTCCCTCTTCTTTCTCTTCTCTCTTGTTTTTTGAAAGGGGGGAGTCGGAAAGTTAATAAACACCCCCCAGAGGGGCAATAATAGAAAGATGACATATTGAATATGAAGCAATAAGAACAGCTCTTCTCCCGCCGAAGCACAAATGAAAGCAAATTGAAGTGAAAGCATAACCACAGTCTGCAGCGTGTGACAGTACAACCTGCCTTGCACCAGCTTCAATCTTCCACACTAAGATCTCCTATATAGCAAGATATCTTGAGTTGTTATTGGGCATTGAAAAGAATTGCTGTGATTGACTTTCTGCACTTTTATTTTGGACTGTTTCTTCTTCCCTCCTCCTCCTCATTGACGACGAGCCACCAACAACCTACCGCTCTACACAAGACATATCATGGATCCTTCCTTCTTTCATCAGGACCCCCGCAAACAACCGCCTCCTGCAACCAACCCAGATGTAGAGAATGGGAAGAAAGTAAACTTTCCAGGTCCTCAGGCGGTACCACCTCCATCGGGACACCAGCAGGAGGGACCACCTTCTTCGGCATCCAGATCCGTTTCCGTTCCTACTAACTCCGAATCCGCCACTGGTAAACCGACAGGGATAAGTTCCATGGAACCCCAGGCTCAAACTCAAAAACACGATACGGGAGCATCGCAGGGATCATACGAGCGCATAGGCATAAATACGGCTCCTGATTCCCCTATGAATGTTTCCGTTGCCAACCACAGTGGTATCGATACTGCTGGACCAGCATTGAATGCACCAGGTGGCAAC
>Ga0115005_10001585_pt1 | contig 18125 bp, 17 predicted proteins | sample ArcOceMetagenome_FD_87163 | JGI IMG/M metagenome (GOLD analysis project Ga0115005, IMG submission 87163) | Marine eukaryotic phytoplankton communities from Arctic Ocean - Arctic Ocean - Greenland ARC118M Metagenome | ecosystem: Environmental > Aquatic > Marine > Oceanic | place: Arctic Ocean... | reverse complement strand
TTTTAAGAAACACTTGACAAACTAAACTGGTTCAATACGTGCTGTATTTGGATGTATTGAACCAGTTTAAAGAAAAATATAATGGAACTATAAACCACTAGTGGTTTATAGCCACTAGTTGTAAACAATTTGAGGACAATAATCGAACTCAACTAATATTAATCTAAAATCAACGGAAATTATGAAAAAAAAATTATTTTAATCGGACTATTAATATGGAATTTTAATTCTGTATTAGGGCAAAACTTTTGTTTTACTCCTTCGACATCAAGCAACTTGAGTTTAAACTCAAGTTATCAAATGCGAACTTCAAATAATAATTCCTATTGTTTGAAGATATATTTTCATATAATCAGAAAAAGTAACGGAACAGGGGGGCAATCGATTGAAAATGTAGAGGAAGCTTTTAACATTTTAAATCAAGATTTTAACCCACATAATATTTCTTTCAATAAGGATAATCAAACAAGTTTAGATTGGGCTAATGACTGGACTGCTCAACAATTCCAACAATTTGTCGAATCTTTGGAAAATAAATATTATGGAATTTTTGACTTCTATACAAGATATGATTGGAATACGTCAACTCCAAGTGGTGCGCAACATCAACAAATGGCATCATATTATAGAGATATTATAAAACAAGCATTGACAGATTATGATCCAACACTAACTGATGCACAAAAAGACGCATTGTCATGGATTGGATTAAATAGTGCTAATATTGTAGCTTGGCAAAATTTAACATCTTCTGAAAGAACTACAATTAATTCTTCAATTTCAACTATACAAAACACGTTTCCAAATGGGTGCAATTAAAACATTATTAATAGTTATATTTTTAACTCCAATTTTTACTTTTGGGCAAAATAGTGTTTATCCTAAAGATACTATCTATGTAAAATATGAGAAAAAAACAGGAAATAAAAAATTGTCAAATTGGAAATATAAAAATAAAGATGGTATATCATTTAGTATAAAAGACATTAGTGGAAAACATATTAGCTTGTTCTATGAACAAATTAATAAAACAGATACTTTATGTATGAAACATATAAAAGAGTATAAATTTTTAAATTTAAAGGAAATTAGAAAAAAAGAGATAGACTGGGTAAATAGAAAATTTAAAGGATTAAAATACAAACCATATTTTGGAAGTAAAAATGGAGCTTTTCAAACATATTTAATAGAGGTAATTTCAAAAGATTATTTTGTGATTTATCCTGTTAGATGGCGTAATGAAAGAATAGTTGATTAAAAAAGAATACTGCCTACAACAATCTGTATAGTTAATGGCTTTTAGGAGTGATTCAGAAAGCACTTTGCTTTTCTATAAAGTGAAGTGCTTTTTCCGAAATACAGTAAATTTAACACGCCACTAACCATACAGGCAACGTTGGCAAACATTAAGAAAAAACTCTCTGAATTAGAAAAATTGAATATTATGAAAAAAATACTAATTATAATTTTAGGAATAGCATTTCTGTCTAGTTGTTCAAATAATGATGACACACAAAACAATCAAATTATTGGAGAATGGAAATTAATAGAGGCTCAAATTTTCGGGTTTGGAGGACAAAGTTCAACGGACTATTCAAATGAAAACATAATTTATTACTTCCAATCAAACGGAATTTTGAAAGTAACAGGAGGGCAAAATGTAGGTTATCCATCTGGAGAATATGATTACTTTTTTGGAGAAGACTATCTTGGAGGAGGAACAACTGATCCAAAAATCTTATTAGTGAAAATTAATGAATCCAAATGGACATATAACTTAACTAAAGGAAAGATGAAAATAGGACAATCTTATGTTGACGGTACCGATTTAATATTTGAAAGGAAATAAAAACGATTTTAATTATTAACCTATTATTCATTACACTTTCAAGTTGCAATAGCAATGACGACAACAGTTTTACACCAACTTTACCACCAATAACCCAAACAGGAGCAAATACTTTTGGCTGTTATATTGACGGAAAACTTTTAGTACCTCGTGATGGTGATGGGACTTTTAATTTAGCTTCTCATGGTGCAAGTTATTTTGTTAGTGGCAATGTACCTACGGACTTTAACTCAAGTCTAACAATTCATGATTACAAAAGTGGCAATGCAGGCTTTTTACAGTTAAATATTGAAAACGTCCAAAATGGTGAGGGAGAATATCAAATTAAAGAAAGTAATTGCCAAGAATGGGTTGGTGGTAATCCACCACCAACTATCAACCTAATGTGTAGATGGAAAGATGAACAGACTGGAGAAAGTAAATACTATTGTTCAATAGAAGACACAGGTATTTTAAATATTCTAAAATACGATAGAAATAATGGAATCCTAGCTGCTACATTTAGTTGTAGAGCTGTAAACAGAGACGACCCAAACGACATCATTGAAATTACCCAAGGTCGTTTTGACATTGTTTGGGGTACAATAAACGAAAAAGAATTTCCATAAAAAAAAGGGCGCAACTAAACAAGCTGTTTGACTTAAGGAATATTTAAATACTTGTGAGTCTGTAGCGAAACCTTCCATTTAGGGTGTTTCATGACGTATTCAACTATAAACGGAGTCACTTTATCACGCTTACTCCATTCGGGTTGAAGGTAAAGAATACAGTTTGGATTTACTTTCGCAGCCTGTTCTTCAGCAAATTTCAGGTCATCCAGATTATAAACGATCACTTTAAGCTCATGCGCTTTTTCATAGACTTCAGACAAAGGACCTTTTAATTTTTTAGGAGACAAGCAAATCCAATCCCATTCGCCTGTTAGTTTATAAGCCCCAGACGTTTCGATATGCGTTTGCATGCCCTTGGATTTTAACTCTGCCGTAAGTGGATTCATGTCCCACATCAAGGGTTCGCCCCCTGTAACCACAATAGTTTGACTCTCTTTAGCAGCCTCTTCAGCAATTGAAGCAATTGCAGTTGGCGGATGTAACTCAGCATTCCAGCTTTCTTTAACGTCACACCAATGACAGCCTACATCACAGCCTCCTATTCTAATAAAATAAGCGGCAGTTCCTTTATGGAAGCCTTCTCCTTGAATGGTATAGAACGCCTCCATAAGCGGCAGCATTTTTCCCGCACTAACAAGTGATTTGATTTCGGTTTTTGACATAATGAGCAAAAATAGTTTACTGTTTTTGGTTTAAGTAATAAAAGTTCATTTATTTTTACTCAAATTTAAAAACTGATCATTAATCCAACTTTATAAATCAAGTAAGCACTAATCACCATATGAAACATTATTTATTTTTAGCAATACTACTAGGGCTTTTTGTTGCCTGTGATAAAACAACAGATCCCTTTTTGATTACCACAAATAGTGCAGGACTCTTAACGGATTCCACAATGATAAGAGAACTTAAAACCGTCTTTATAAACGACTCCCTAAGTAGGTTTATCGGCGGTGACGAATTTACAGGAAACACAAACACTATTAGTGTTTACGAAAAAGAGTCGGGAGCTTTATTACTAGAACTAGACCCTAATACTGCTCTAGACTCCCTGTCCACCATTCGAACTGTCCGCATTATGGATCCACGGTTTAAGAACCAGGACGGCATAAACACCCTCAGTACATTTGGAGACCTAAATTCTAACTACAGCATTTCAAGTATTCAAAATACACTTCGGAGTTTAATCATTTCCGTTGACGAAATCAATGCTTATTTTACAATCAGCAAAAAGGAACTTCCAGAAGAAATGCGCTACAATATGAATAAAAAGATTGAAGCTATTTCAATTCCTGAGAGCGCTAAAATAAAAGGTTTTTATCTTCAATGGTATTAAAATATGGCAGCTTATAAAATTCAAAAAACTCCGTTTGTAGTACCTACTACTGATGGTAAACTTATTGAGGAACATTTTGGGAAAGCAACAGACGGCAACACTGCTATAAGCATCGCTCATATGGTGGCACCTCCAGGCTGGAGTGAACCCTTTCAAAAGCCAGAATTTGACGAATACACCTATATTATAAGTGGGAAAAAGCAATTTATTATTGAGGGTGACACGGTTGTTTTAGAACAAGGACAATCCATTAAAATTGAAAAAAATAGTCGGGTTCAATATTCAAACCCATTTAATGAACCTTGTATATACTTAGCTATTTGCACTCCTGCATTTACAATAGAAACCGTGAATAGAGAAGAAAATTAATGAAATCACTTATTCCAAAAATTGTTGGTGCTATTATAAACTTTATTGGCCTTTTTAGCGCAACATACGCATCAAAACTTGCCTTACAATTATTCTCAAAACCAAGGGGCGGAATACTAACCCCAAATGGCCGCTTGTTTTTAGACACCGGCTCCAAAACTACTTTATACTACAACAATTTAGCAATTCAAACCTATCATTGGAAAGGGTCAAAAGAAACTGTTTTATTAGCTCATGGCTGGGAAAGCAACAGCAATCGCTGGAGATATGAAATTGAAAAGCTGCAAAAAGAAGATTATGATATCATTGCTCTTGACGGCCCCGCCCATGGAGCTTCTGGAAGCGATACTTTTAATGCCATACTCTATTCAGAGTTCATCAACGTGGTGAGTCAAAAATTTAAACCCACTGTATTTCTAGGACATTCGGTCGGTGCGATGGCAGTCATATTTTTTCTTCAAAAACAAACATACAGCGACGTTAATAAAATTGTGCTTTTGGGTGCTCCCTCAGCATTCACAGGTATTATGGAACGCTATAAAAAAATGATGGGCTACAGCAAAAAAATAGATAAGGGTATTGACACCCATATCGAACTTAAGTTTGGCCACCCTCCTAGTTACTTTTCGACTGCAAAACTCATAAAAAACATTAAAGCTCATGGCTTAATCTTTCACGACAAAAAAGACCCTATTATTCCTTACAAAGATGCGCTCGAAATAGAAGCGCAGTTCAAAAATGCACAACTCATATCAACAGATGGATTTGGGCACTCTTTAAAGGGAGATTTTGTTACAGGTGAAATAATTAAATTTTTGAGCCACCAAAGTTTTGTAAATTCGCACAATGGAACCAATCACAACAAGACTAAATAAATACCTAAGCGAAGCAGGCTATTGCTCGCGTCGCGCTGCTGATAAATTAATCGATGAGGGACGTGTTACCATTAACGGAGTGGTGCCAGAAATGGGCACCAAAGTAATCCCCGGAGATGAAGTAAAAGTAGATGGAAAGACCATACTGAATGACGCTAAAAAAAGAATCTATATCGCTTTCAATAAGCCGGCAGGAATTGTTTGTACGACAGATCGTGGAGTAGAAAAAGATAATATTATTGATTACATCAACTATCCATCTAGAATTTTCCCCATTGGAAGGCTGGATAAGGATAGCGAAGGTTTAATTTTACTGACAGATGATGGCGATATCGTAAATAAAATCCTTCGTGCAAGTAACAATCACGAAAAGGAATATATAGTCACTGTAGACAAGCCTATTTCACAAACTTTTGTACAACGCATGTCGAGCGGCATTCCAATTTTAGACACAATAACCAAACAATGTGAAGTACAAAAACTAAGCACTTTTGAATTTAAAATAATCTTAACACAAGGACTTAATCGCCAAATTCGTCGCATGTGCGAGTATCTTAACTACGAAGTCCAGTCTCTTAAACGCACACGCATAATGAATATTCATTTAAAATCTGAACTAGGAAGCTATAGAGATCTAACCGATTTAGAGCTCTCGACTTTAAATGAAACTTTGAAAGATTCTAAAAAATCCATTTAATGAAATCTATAGCTCCATTTCACCTCGCCATTCCTGTATGGAACCTTGAAGCCTGCCGTATGTTTTATAGGGATGTTTTAAACTGTGAGGAAGGGCGCAGTAGCGACCATTGGGTAGACTTCAATTTCTTTGGCCATCAACTCGTAATTCATTACAAACCAAAAGAAGCAAACACCGACCTTCATATAAATAAAGTAGATGGCAAACAGGTGCCTGTCCCTCACTTTGGAGTCATTTTATCTTGGGAAAATTTTGAAATGTTTGCAGAACATTTAAAACTTAAAAAAATAGCGTTTGTTATTGCTCCTTACATACGATTCGAAGGACTCATTGGCGAACAAGCTACTATGTTTTTTTATGATCCTGCAGGAAATGCTTTGGAGTTTAAAGCCTTTAAAAATCGCTCACAAATTTTTGCTAAATAGCTATTTAGACGCATGACGCTCGCATGCTAAAAGCGTGTTTTTAAGTAACATCGCGATAGTCATTGGACCTACACCTCCTGGTACAGGAGTAATATAACTTGCTTTTTTGGCGACACTTTCAAAGTGAACATCCCCAGCAATTCGATACCCTCTTTTTTTAGTTTCATCAGCCACCCTTGTAATTCCAACGTCAATAATAACAGCACCGGGCTTGACCATTTTAGCAGTTAAGAATTCTGGAATCCCTAAGGCAGCAACTATAATGTCTGCCTCTAAAGTAAGTTGTTCTAAATTTGTCGTACGACTATGAGCAACAGTAACAGTGGCATCACCAGCCGGACGTTTTTGACTCATTAAAATACTCATTGGACGTCCTACAATATGGCTTCTACCAATGACTACAACGTGTTTTCCAGAAGTTGGAACTTCATAACGTTCTAATAGCTCCATAATTCCATACGGCGTTGCAGAAAGAAATGTTGGCAAATCAAGTGCCATTCGACCTACATTCACCGGGTGAAATCCATCCACGTCCTTATCAGGATTAACTGCCATCAAAATCTTTTGCTCATCGATGTGTTTTGGCAAGGGGAGCTGCACAATAAAACCATCTATTTCAGGATTTTCGTTTAGCGTATGTATTTGAGATAACAATTCAGACTCGGTTGTTTCGACCGGTAAATCAATAAGCGTTGAGCTAAACCCAACAAGCTCACAAGCTTTTACCTTGGCACCTACATAGGTCATGCTGGCCCCATTGGTACCCACAAGAATTGCAGCCAAATGTGGGGCGCGTTTACCTTGTTTTTTAATATCTGAAACTGCCGAAGCAATTTCAATTTTTATTGCTGCACTTGTTTGGTTTCCGTCTAGTAAAATCATTATAAATTGGTCATTAATTTAGATTTATCGTGGCATATTTTTCATCATCTCCATCATTTTTCTACCTCCACCGCCTTGCATCATTTTCATCATTTTGCTCATCTGATTGAATTGCTTCATCAGCTGGTTAACCTGCTGAATAGACGTTCCTGATCCGGAACCTATGCGTTTTTTTCTGCTATTGTTTAGCAAAGTTGGCTTTGAGCGCTCTTGTGGAGTCATTGACTGGATAATCGCTTCAATATGCTTAAAGGCATCGTCGTCTATATCTACATCTTTCATCATTTTTCCGGCCCCTGGGATCATCCCCATAAGATCCTTCATATTACCCATTTTTTTAACCTGCTGGATTTGAGATAAAAAATCATCAAAACCGAATTGGTTTTTAGCTATTTTCTTCTGAATTTTTCGAGCCTCTTCCTCGTCAAATTGTTCCTGAGCACGTTCCACCAAAGACACCACATCTCCCATGCCCAAAATTCGTTCAGCCATACGGGCTGGATAAAAGACGTCAATCGCTTCCATCTTTTCACCAGTTCCAATAAACTTAATTGGTTTATTAACAACTGATTTTATTGATATGGCGGCTCCACCACGGGTATCTCCATCTAATTTTGTAAGGATAACTCCATCAAAATTAAGTATATCATTAAAGGCTTTAGCTGTATTGACCGCATCTTGGCCAGTCATTGCATCTACCACAAATAACGTTTCTTGTGGCTGAATTGCTTTATGAATATTTGCAATTTCGCTCATCATCGCCTCATCAACTGCTAAACGACCTGCGGTATCAATAATGACCACATTACAGCCTTTGGCTTTAGCGGCCGCAACTCCTGCTTTTGCAATGGCTACAGGATCGGTATTTCCTTGGTCACTATAGACTTCTACTCCTGCTTGCTCCCCTACAATATGCAGCTGATCAATGGCTGCTGGACGGTACACATCACAGGCCACCAACAGTGGCTTTTTATTTTTTTTTGTTTTTAAGTAATTTGCAAGCTTTCCAGAAAAAGTGGTTTTACCAGATCCTTGAAGACCAGACATTAAAATGACACTTGGAGCTCCTGTTAAGTTAACTTCTTCTACTTCACCACCCATTAAAGCGGTTAGCTCATCCTTAACAATTTTTACCATTAATTGACCTGGCTGAAGCGTAGTCAATACATTTTGACCTAATGCTTTTTCCTTGACCTTGTTGGTAAACTCTTTGGCTATTTTGTAATTCACATCCGCATCCAACAAGGCACGTCTTACCTCTTTGAGTGTTTCGGCAACATTGATTTCTGAAATGCGCCCATGCCCTTTAAGGACGTGAAGGGCTTTATCTAATTTTTCACTTAAATTATTAAACATAAAATGCGATTTTTATCGAACTACAAAAGTAAAGAAATATTTTATTTTAAAACCGTTAATAAGCTGTTAAACCTACGGATTTGTTTTTTTTTGAAATCCCGATATCCCTAGGGAGTTGAACTAGAAATTTGCAATAATTTCCCGTTATAAAACTGCTGACCCGTTTTTGCAAATTCAAATATATAAGCACCCATTTGGGCTGCTGTATTTGGCGCCTCGTAGCCAGGAAATGCTTCTTCAAGCATTTCTGTTTGTACAGCTCCTAAAGCTAAGACATTAAAGGAAGGGCCTGTTTCTTTATATTCTTCTGCTAACAACTCTGTTAAGCTAATCACCGCACCTTTACTAGAACTGTAGGCGGCTAACCCTGGGAATTTGACGGATCCTTGAACCCCTCCCATTGAGCTAATCGTTACCACATGTCCAGACTTGGACATAAACGGAATCATGCATCTGGTAAGCTCTGCAACCCCAAACACATTGGTGTTATACACCTGTTGAAAATCTTCAAAAGTGGTGTCTGAAAATGGCTTGTTTAAAAGGGTTCCAGCATTATTAATTAAAATATCAACATGCGACCATTCATTTTGAACAAAGGCTGCAACGCGCTCATAATCCTCGGACTTATTAAGATCAAAAGGGAAAGCTGTTGTGTTGTCTAAATTTAAATCGGAAACTGGTTTAGCATTTCGAGACAGTGCCAAAACAGCATAGCCTGCGTCTGCAAAAAGCTGCACTAATTCAAAGCCGATCCCGCGACTTGTTCCTGTAATTATAACGGTTTTACTTGGTTTCATTAACTTAGGATTTAATTGGTGTCATTTGCGAAGGTACAAAGACCTCAATAAATAATATTTAATTTGTATGTTTTACATTTAACTTTAGCGTAGAGAGACCATAAAAAGCAACCATAAGTCCTAAAATAAATACCTCAAACCATAAAAGATAGTAAGGCCATACTCCAATTATTAAAGGATTATTAACCTGAGGTGGCTCAGCTAAGTACATATAATTAGCCCCTAAATAGAAATTTAAAGGCATGATGATAACTAATAAAAAATTCAAAATCAAAAAAGACTTAAGACTCGAATACTTAGACGGCTGTATGTTTAAGTTTTTAAACATATAAAGAGGCATTAATAAAATTAAAACGTGTCTTATATAATACTCGAAATACACAAACTGACTGCCGTCATAGCCAATAATTTGAGGCGTAAGGAGAGACATGACACCCCCAATAATTCCAGAGTAAAACACAAAATCAAACAAAAACTGCTTGCGTTTCACAAAAGGAAGAAAAGAACAAATAAGTCCTGACATTCCACAAAGGTGAAACGGCAAATCTGTAACTATATTCCAATGCCCATTTAAAGCGGTGCGTACGGGTGTTACTATAGACGAAAAAAACAATATAGCGCCCATTAAATACGTGACCCTGGTATTGTTTTGCAGAGATAATGAGCGTCCAGCCATTAAAAAAGAAATTATAACAACTAAAACAGCGATATTATTGACAATCCATTCATTGGACATAAATTCAATTATATAATCTGGAAACGTTTGGTTGGATAAAAGGATCAAAAGATTTAATGTTGGTTAAAAATTAATTAGCTTATTAATAAAAAATAAAGATACATAATTAAAAGATATTAGTATTTTTACCCTCTAACAAAAGGGTCATTAACTCAGTTGGTTCAGAGTGTTACCTTGACAGGGTAGAAGTCACTGGTTCGAATCCAGTATGACCCACAAAAAAGCCACTCTTTTGGAGTGGCTTTTTACTTATATAACTTTTAAAACACGCTCCAAGGCCATCCCTCGGGAACCTTTTATTAAGATACTGGTATTTAAAATAGTTATTTCCTCAAAATGCAATTGAAGTTCTTTGTAAGTTTCAAAGAATAAGAGTTTTGGATGGTCTATTTTTTGTTCAAAAAAATGAGAACCAATAAAACAAAAGTCACATCCCTGTGTGTCAATTGCTCTATTTACAACCGCTAAATGTTCTTTAGCAGTAGAAGCTCCAAGCTCGAACATATCTCCTAAAACAGCGAGCTTATTTGGGTTTTGAGTGCCTTTAAAATTATCCATAGCTACCTCCATGCTACTAGGATTGGCGTTGTAGGCGTCTAATAAAACCCAGTTAGAATTTTGCTGGATAATTTGAGAGCGGTTATTTTTTGGTGCATACGCTTCAATTCCATTTTTAAGTTGCAATGCTGTTAATTCATGATAGCTACCAATAGCTAAAGCGGCTGCAATGTTGTGAAAATTATAAACTCCAACAAGCTGCGTTTTAATCGCTGTTTCTTTTAGTGCAACTGTCAAAAATGGCTGGGTAGACGTAAGTTTGACATTCACATCTGTTTCTGATGATTCCGAAAAAGTGAACGTTTTTTCATGAGCACCTACTTGTGCAACCTGTTTGACATCTTCATAATTAAGAATAATAAAACCGGAGTTAACTTTTAAATAATCATACAATTCACTTTTAGCTTTCACGACCCCGTCTTCTGACCCAAAGCCTTCTAAATGCGCTTTCCCAAAGTTAGTAATATACCCAATATTTGGCTTGGCAATTTCGCAAAGTACAGCAATTTCATTGGCGTGATTCGCCCCCATTTCAACAATACCTATTTGCGTTTCAGTAGTCATGCATAAAAGGGTTAAGGGCACCCCTATATGGTTGTTTAAGTTCCCTTCAGTCGCTATTGTGTTAAAGTGAGGTTTTAAAGCGGCATTTATTAACTCTTTGGTTGTTGTTTTTCCATTGCTACCCGTCAAGGCTATAATGGATAACCCTAGATACTCTCTGTGAAAGCTAGCTAACATTTGCAGCGTTTCTAAAACATTTTCAACCAGTATGAAGCGTGCATCCGTGGAATCTACAACCTCATCAATTACAGCATATTTAGCGCCACTTTCTAGCGCTTGAGCCGCGTAGGTATTCCCATTAAACTTAGGGCCTTTAAGTGCGAAAAATAGTGCATCCTGCCTAATGTTTCGAGTGTCTGTTGAGACAGCAGTGCACTTAAGAAAAAGTTTATGAATTTGATTTAATTCCATAACTTAAAAATAACAAAAAAGTCCTAACAATTTGAAATTGTTAGGACTTTATATTTTATATAGATAACAACTTAGTTTTTCTTTTTCTTTTTTGATAATGATTTAGAACCTACTCTAGACATTGCACATCTAAACCCAATGTAGTCAGTTGCCATATCTTGAGGATAATAGCGTCTCTGTGCTGGATCTAACCAGTACTCTCTGTCTTTCCAAGATCCCCCTTTATAAACCCTTACTTCGTCGTTAATTAAAGAAGTTCTTTCATCAGACTCATCATATGCTAAGTCCCCATCAGTGCCATGATTAGGAGAGTTATACATGTCACGAGTTTCAGAATCGTTAGTAGATTCTTCTTCGTCGAAGTCATCGAAGTTTCTTGAAGAGGCTCTATCTCCGTCTCTGTAATTTATATTATCACTTTCATCAAAATTAGTTCTTAAGCCCAAGTACATATCAACAGAATCAACAGCAACTTTTTCTAACTGACCTGGGAGCCCTTTGGCAACAATTCTACCAGTAGAGAGAGTGTCATATTGAATATCATCAACTCCGATTACTTTTAAAGAACCATCTTCTCCTATAGCATTTTTTGTGTAAACATTTCCTCTGTAATACCCAAAATCACTAAACTCATCATCTACAACTGGGCGATACACATCAGCAACCCATTCAGCTACATTTCCAGCCATATCATAGAGTCCAAAATCATTGGCTTCGTAAGACATCACTTTGTTTGTAATATCAGCACCATCATCAGACCAACCTGCGATTCCTCCGTAATCTCCTTTTCCTTGTTTGAAATTAGCCAATTGATCTCCTCTAAATTGACGTTTTCCAGATCGTGAGTATTGACCATCCCAAGGGTATTTTTTTCTTCCTTTATAAACGTTGTAATTTCTAAGCTCTGTAAGACCTAAAGCTGCATACTCCCATTCGGATTCTGTTGGGAGTCGGTATTTGAGCTGAATCGCGCCTGTTTCACGATTAGCATAAACATTTATTTCATTCCCTTCAACATCAGTTTTAACTTTTCGTTTACCTCCTTTTAAAACATCCTCGTTTCCTCCAAATGTACTCGTTGGTGCATTAACATAAGTGTCAATGTTAAAGTTACTTTCTGCAGATGTATCGGTTATATTTGAGTCTCTTTTCAAGTACCCCTCTTTTTGTAAGCCCATTTCAGCGACCCTATCAGACCTCCAGTTAGCATATTCTACTGCTTGTATCCAACTAACTCCTACTACTGGATAATTCATAAACGCAGGGTGACGTAGGTAGTTTTCTACCATCATTTCGCTGTAACCTAAACGGTTTCTCCAGACCAAAGTATCAGGGACTGCGCCAGCATATAATTTTTTAAAATTATCGTCAGTAGGCGGATAAACACGTTTGATCCAATCTAAATACTCTAGATACATCACGTTTGTAACCTCTGTTTCGTCCATATAAAAGGACTGAACATGTTGTTGGTTAGGTGAGTTGTTCCAGTCATGCATTACATCATCCTGAACCTTACCCATTGTGTAAGTCCCACCTTCAACAAACACCAAACCTGGAGCTGTCTCTTGATCTTTAAAATTTGTATTGTACTGAAAACCACCTTCTTTGGCGTTTATTTGCCAACCTGTACCTCTTGAAGAGTTACCTGATCTAGATGATTTCTTACACCCGATGAATGAGGTGGATAATGCTGCTACTATTAGCAACAATCTTACTGTTATATTATTTTTCATATTCAACTTTAAATTGGTAAAACACAATTGAATTTAGTGATGCAAGATACTAATTATAGATTGCTATGCAACAAAAAAACAGAGTGTTTTTAATGAATTTTTTTGGATAATTGATTTCGATTACTTTATACAAAAACGATGAAATTCAGAATTTATTATCGTAATTTTGAAATTAGCTTTTATTTAAACACACTAATGCCCTCAATATTGCGTTTCTTAACTATGAAAAGACTGTTATTATGCATTTCCTTAATTTGTTCTTTTACTGGACATTCTCAAACTCAAACATTTGATATTGAGTGGAATGGATCAACATTTATGAGCACTTCAAACAAAGGGATTGAAATCCCTTCATTTAATGTAGCAAACCATAACTTTTCTTTTAAAAATGGACTTATTTTTTCAGGGCAATGGCAAACTAATGGGAGTATTGACGTGGCTTCTGCTGAAATCACATCTATTGAAACCGTTGAAATATCAAAAACAGACTTAAAACAGCTGCCTCTAAAAACCATTCCAAATGGACCCCAGATGAAAGTGGCTAATGCTCGTTCAAGAAATAAAACCAACGGGGCAGTTGAGATATATCCTATTTTTTATAGTGATGGAGTTTTAAAAAAAATCATTCGTTTCTCAATTGCTTACCAAATGAGACCACAGCTAAGGGCATCGTCAAACAGTAATTTTGTGAGCAGCTCAGTTTTAAAGTCAGGAAACTGGTACCGCTTTGCTGTAGACACTACTGGGGTCCACAAGCTCAATAAAAGTTTTTTAAACAGCCTAGGAATAAACACCTCTTCAATCAATCCGAAAAACATAAAAATATATGGCCATGGAGGGAAATCGCTCCCTTTACTGAATTCAGAAACCTTGTCAAATGACCTAATTGAAAACGCTATTCAAGTAATTGGAGAGGATGACAATGTGTTTAATGACGGTGATTACATTTTAATGTATGCTATTGGACCCAAAAAATATAATACCGAGAACAATTCTCATATTAACCCTTACAGCGATGATGCTTTTTACTACTTAAATATCAGCTCAGGAAACGGCTCAAGAATGAGCTTAGCGACCCAACCTAGCGGAACAACAGATGTGACATTTGATTCTTTTCATGATTATTTGTTTGTTGAGTCTGACGACTATAATATTGCAAAGCTAGGAAGGCGTTGGTTTGGACATCGATTTTATGTTGAAAACGTTAGAGTATTTGACTTTAACTTTCCAAATCTCATCACAGCTAGCCCCATAAAAGTAAAGGCATATGTCGCTGCGACTGCAGAATCAAACACTTCCATGCAGCTAAAGATCAATGGTTCTGAAGTGGATACGTTCACTTTTAGCGCTATGAGCAGTCAATTATTAGCTTCCGAAGGTTCTTTTGATGGAACATTTGCCAGCAGCTCAGAAACTATCTCTGTGGAAATGTCCTACAATAACAGCGGCAACCCATCAGCTTCAGCCTATTTAGACTACATTTCTATCGAAGCCGAGCGTTCTTTAGAAAGCTCTGGAACTCAATTTGAATTTAAACATAATGACACTGCTACACTACTATCTGGTATTGGGGCGTTTAAAATATCAAATGCAAGTTCAATCACTCAAGTTTGGGACATTACAAATCCGTATGAAATTAAGTTTTATACAAATACCGATGCAGAAGCACAATTTGAGTTCAAAACCAACTTAGGAACCCTGCGAACTTACCAAGCCGTCGGAACCGACTTTTACCAACCAAGAAAAACCAATAACACTAGTATTGAAAATCAGGACATTAAAGGGACTGTTTTTTTAGACAACCAAGGGCAGTTTAAGGATATCGACTACTTAATTATTTCTCCCAAATATTTGATGTCTCAAGCAGAGCGCTTAGCAGAAATAAATAGAACTCAAAATAACTTAACTGTTAAGGTTTTCTCATTAGAATCCATTTATCAAGAGTTCAGTTCAGGAATGCAAGACATCGCAGGGATTAGAAATTTTGTAAAATATGTATATGACAACGCTAGCGACTCTTCAAAAAAATTAAAATATCTGTGTTTATTGGGAGATGCATCCTTTGATTATAAGAACAGGACCCCCAACAACACTAACGTAACGCCATCCTGGTATTCTCTTAATAGCATAAGCCTTACAGGCTCGTTTTTATCTGACGATTTTTATGGAATGATGGACCCTAGCGAGGGTGCTATGACAAACACTGATAAACTAGATATTGCAGTTGGGCGTGTTTTGGCCAACTCCAACAAGCAAGCTAGGGAAATGGTTGACAAAGTAGCCTCTTTTTATATGGCTGAAACCTATGGAAGTTGGCGAAATAATTTCTTAATGATTTCTGATGATGTAGATGAATTTAGCGACCGTGTTATACAAAAAACTACCGATGAGATTGCAGAAGATGTAAAAGCGGAAAAACCATTTTTAAATGTCTTTAAAATTCATTCTGACTCGTATGTTCAAGAAACCACGTCTGGGGGCGCACGATACACCCAAGTGAATAAAGCTATTTTTGATGCACTTGAAGTTGGCGCTATTGTGGTTAACTACTTTGGTCATGGTGGAGAAGATGGATTAGCAGCAGAGCGGATTTTCGACAAAATAAATGCGCAAGAACTAAACAATCCTTGCAAACTCAATTGCTTTGTAACCGTTACTTGTGAGTATACAAAATTTGACAACCCAACCAGGACGTCTGCGGGTGAATATCTATTTTGGAATAAAAAAGGAGGCGCTATAAGTCTTATCACTACCACAAGGCAGATTTTTGTTAATGTTGGGATTCAGTTCAATAAATCACTGAGTCAATATTTATTTTCTTACGGAAGCAATGAAAATATAAGCATAGGCGAAGCGTTGCGAAGAACAAAAACCGACCCTATGGTCACTAATATGAGTCAACGACGTTTGGTTTTTTATATTGGAGATCCAGCGCTTAAGCTTCCAATGGCCAAGCCAGACATTAGGGTGACTAAAATAAATGACGAAGATATAAACTCCTCCAATCAAGTTTTAAAAGCCTTGAGCCCTGCCAAAATCACAGGAAACATATCCGATGAATCTGGGGCTATACAAACAAATTACAACGGCATCTTAACAGCGACCATTTTTGACAAGGACATACAGCGCACAACCATTGGTAACGATGGAACTACAGATGGCTCTGATTTAATTTTACTTGATTTTGATGCCATGGGAGAAGTTATTTTTAGAGGACAAGCAAGTGTTACGAATGGCCTTTTTGAATTTGAATTCATAGTCCCTAGAGACATTACAGTCGCTGAAGGGAATGGGAAAATAAGTTTATACTCAAAAACAGAAGCGCCTTTATCTGATAACAGAGGATTTACTTATGACGTTAAAATTGGCGGAGTAAACCTAAACGCTCCAGAAGATAACATAGGGCCAACTATTAATTTATTTATGAATGATGAGATTTTTGTTTCTGGAGGTATCACTAACGAAAACCCAACACTCATAGCTAATTTATACGATGAAAATGGCATCAATACTGCTAGTGGAATTGGCCATGATATTATAGCAACTTTAGATGGAGATGAAACCAATGTCTATAAACTAAATGATTACTATACGGCCGCTGTGGACGACTACAAACGTGGGAGTTTAAGCTATCCTTTTAGAGACTTAAGCCCTGGACTACACACACTAAAGCTCAAAGCGTGGGATGTGTACAATAATGCCTCCACTCAAGAAATTCAATTTATTGTATTTGATAAAGATGACAGCCTTGAGCTTACTAATGTTTTAAATTATCCTAATCCATTTATTAATTACACAGAATTTTGGTTTAACCACAATAGTTCGGACGTATTAGACGTTTCTATACAAATATTCACGATTTCCGGTAAATTAATTAAGACCATTTACGGACAAACAAATGCTGGCTCAAAAGCCAATAGTTCTACATCCAGAGATTTAACCTGGAATGGAACCGATGATTTTGGAAATAAAATTGGAAAAGGCGTGTATGTATATAATCTAAAAGTACGTTCAAAAACAACGGGGATGCAAGCTGAGAAGATTGAAAAACTTGTAATACTTTAATAATAACTTATATTTGTTAACAAATAACTTCAACATAGAAATGATTAAATTAAATAAAACACACCAAAAACTAACCTTAAGTGTCTTGTTTTTAGTGGCCTTAATATCAAATAAATCAGAAGCTCAAATAACTACAATAACCCCAAATCCCAATGACACACGTGTCATTACTACAGGAGTGCCCTTTTTATTGATTGCAACTGATGCACGAGCCGCTGGTATGGGCGATATGGGCGTGGCAACGTCAGTAGATGCTTATTCTCAGCAATGGAATCCTTCTAAATACGCCTTTTCAGAAGCTAAATCAGGATTCGCTATCGGGTATACGCCTTATTTAAGTAAATTAGTGAATGATATCTTTATAGGAAATTTTACCTATTTCAATAGGCTAAACGAACGAAGTGCATTTGCGGCTAGTTTTAGATACTTTGGGCTTGGAGAAATTGAACTGCGTGAAACTGAGATATCAGAACCATTGATAGTAAAGCCAAACGAGCTTACTTTTGATGTCTCTTATTCTTTACGTCTATCCGATCAATTCTCAATGGGAGTCGCCTTGCGCTACCTTCGTTCAGATTTAAAGATTCAAACTTTTGACCCTGATGCAAAAGCAGCAGGTTCCTATGGAGTAGATATTTCTGGATACTATCAAAGTGAAGAAGAAGCTTACTCTGATTTTAATGGCCGTTGGAGAGGTGGTTTTGCCATTCAAAACTTAGGGCCAAAAATTAAATATGATGAAGGAGGTACAGAAAACTTTCTACCAACCAACTTAAGACTTGGTGGTGGGTTTGATTTTATATTTGACCAATACAATCGAATTAATGTCACTGCAGAGGTTACAAAGTTACTGGTCCCAAC
>Ga0115005_10001584_pt1 | contig 18130 bp, 15 predicted proteins | sample ArcOceMetagenome_FD_87163 | JGI IMG/M metagenome (GOLD analysis project Ga0115005, IMG submission 87163) | Marine eukaryotic phytoplankton communities from Arctic Ocean - Arctic Ocean - Greenland ARC118M Metagenome | ecosystem: Environmental > Aquatic > Marine > Oceanic | place: Arctic Ocean... | reverse complement strand
TGGGAGTCCTTGAGAACCTATTAGACCTTGAGGACCTTGAAGACCAATAAGGCCTTGAAGCCCTTGAAGTCCTTGAGCACCTTGAGCACCAATAGTCCCTTGGAGACCCTGAAGACCTATTAAACCTTGAGTACCTATATCACCTTGAGGACCTTCTCCGCCGGGAGGCCCAGAAGTTACTGCAATTACCCAGTCTACTTCAGTATCAATAGCCCAAACAGTACTGCCGGGTATTAGTTTAATACCACGAGTAGCAATGTATAAAGTCTCGGTTCCTGTAGGTGCAGGTGCAGATACTGTCCAGCCGACTGTAGCGTTAGCAGGAGCACCTGTGGTAGCATTAAAACCAGTACCAGTAGGTGCTGTTGAGGGTTCATCAATTTTAAACAATGATACTGTTTTATAATTTATTCCATCTTTTACGTCTGTGATGGTAATTGACGATTGTGCTTCTCTAGCCATTTTGATGTTCCTTATACGTCATATACTTTGCATTCGTAAGAGTGAGTTGTTTTGACAAGAAGCTATGGCTCTTAATGCCTGTTTTTATAAAACCTTTAACTTTAAAAGCCATAATAATCTCCTTGTTAATCAGGTAAGTCACCTACAAAACAGGTGAATTGTTGAAATGAAAACACATCTTCTGCGCCTACAGTTAAATGCCTTAAGCCACCTTTTACTGCAGTATTTGAAATAGTCTCAGTGCTTAGTGTATCAGCAGGTACACCATTAGAACCTGAAGGCGCTGTTATTGAGGCCCTAGTCGTTGGGGTTGAAGGGTCACCAATAGATTGCAGAGGTCCACCATTTGTTGTATCGTCTAATAGAAGAGGAAACCCAGAAGCAGGTAATGTATCGCTTACGGTTATTACTTTTGCATTTCCTGAACTATTAAGAATCTGCCAGCTGTATGAGTAATCATCGTGAGTAGTACTTAAGACTCCATCTATAAATACATTTAGAGTTAATACAGTAGACCCTGTACTGTCTCTAAAGACTGTACCGTTAGAAGTTGTCATAGTAGTTGTTATAACCGATGATCTTTCACCGACTTGAGCTTTACCATAAGTCAGAATAGTATCTGTTGGTCCTATTTTGCGCTGATCAGTAGTTACACCATAAATGCGATACCAATGTATACCCCCACTGTCACCAATGACATGAGTGTAAGAAGTGATACTAGATGGTAAAGTAACTAAAGTAGTCCACTCTTGCGCATTAGGTGTAGCTCGTTGCTGAGTTTCAATTACAACCTGATACATACCAACGTCTGAATCTTCATCAACCACCCAAGTCAATGGGATCTCTCTTGAAGTAGCTGTGTCTGTTAGATCAAAGTTGGAGTTTGGGAAGCCACTTGAGTTTAATGCAGGAAATGTTGGTACTACATTACTTATTTCAATTGGAACTCTATTCTCTAGAGTAGGCAAACCAGCTATCTCCCACCCATAATCTGAAGGGAAGAATCGAATAGCGGCGAACTTTACACTAAGGTCAGGTTTGACTTTAGTAGTTAACACTTTTACATAGATAGGATTATTACCAAAGTTTGCAGCTGAATCTTCTAGCTTTAAGATGTCACCCGGCTCATACAAAAAACCCGAGGGTCTTGTCTGAAACTCATATATTTCTCTTCGTGATTGTCTAACCTTGTTGCTTGCCCACGCTTTAGCATGAAAAGCATCGATGAGACCACGAATGTCATACAAGTCCTTTAAGTCCTTCCCGCTATCTTGCGCTAAGAACTGTTTGTGAATACCTGAACCTTCGGGCGGGAATGTGATAGTATCATCAGCATACTGCTTGTTTACGTTAGGGAATCGAACATCTAACTGATTGTATTTGTCAGTAGCATCTGGGTAGGTAATTGCTATATCTGCGGTTAGCTCTGATTCGTCAATAGTGCCAACTTTTTGAGTCTTGTAAGGCTGGTAGGCTACTCGTCTCCATTTCGTAGAGTCAATTGGGTTAGTAGCCGAGCTTGTCTTTGAGTCAGTGTAAATATATAAGCCTGTAGTATTTGCAAATGCATTGCCTGAAGAAGCAGGAACAAAGTATTTTACTATATCGCCGAAAGAGTAAATAACACCAGATACCCAAAGGTCTGGCTCCATTGCAGTCCCTATTCTAGCCCAATTAGTCCGGGTAGTATCAGGGCTGTCTTGAGAGGTAGCTACTAACAATTCATAAACACCAGTGATACCTGCAGTAAGGCCAGTAGTGGGCGTAAAGGCTACTCTTTTGAATTTAGTGTAATTAGTACCAGCCACAAAATCAGCAGGGATGTCAATAGAGGTCATGGAGTCAGGCACAATAAGCTTCCATTGACCAGTAGGCGAACGGAAGAACTCTACACCGGGGATTACACCGATGATTGCACTAATGTTACCTCGGTGGTTTGCTCCTGTTGAGATAGAGCCGTTATACTCGTACCGTAATATACCTTCTGTAGAAGAAACACCAGTAGGCTGTCCAATAGCATCTATAATACCGTTAAGGTTGAAATCAAATGAGCTCACACCACTACCAGTAAGATCCATATTGTCCCAATCTAATGATATTGCTTGACCTTGGTACGTTATATTCCCATCCTCATCAATACCCCAATCTTCAGGGTACTCAACTTCTAAAGGAGTTGCGGAAGGTAGAGTACCGTCTAAATCGGTTCCTGTTTGTGCAAAAAGAACACTGCCAGTACCTTGAACTACTTCATTACAAATTAAATAAGCTTTATAGAAAGCTTCAAGCTCCACATCATCAATTAAAGTGGCATCAGCAGCTTTTTCAGCCTCTGTATAGAGTTTCCAATTAAGACCATAAAGTTTATTTGTGAGGTAGTCTAGTAACACATATGCAACAGTGTTATTGTAAGTCAACAAGTCTTCAGTATCAGCTAGGTTTCTAGTTATAGTATAACGGGTAGCATGGCCTGCCGCAGCAGTAGCTGTAGCCGCAGCACCCGGAGGTGTTATAGTGCGGACCTTTACTCCTGATTTGATGAAGTACAGAGGCTGAGGAGCACCTGAGAATTGTGGTTCATCTCTGTTTAGCTTGTAGATATTAACAGCATGAGTGAGACCAGTAAAGGTGCTTGATGCTTTAATCTGACCGCCATAATACACTGCATTATTACGCCCATCTGGGAGTGCCATTGCAGAAGTGGCACTAGAGATTCCGGGTGGATTCCAGTAGCTTGTAGAATATCCTGCAATTCCTGTAGCATTGTATTTTTGATCATCAGTCCATACAGTTTCAATATTGGTAATTTCACCTATACCGATGGCCACTTCGGTTGCAAGGTATTCGTTCTTCTTGCCATCAGTTACATCTAAAAGGGAAGAGCCTATTCGAGTGCCGTTGAATTTTACAGCTTTGTGGTTATGGGTGGTAGCTACGAGGGTACGAACACCACTAGTAGCTATTCGACCGTAGTGGATGTCTAAGGGTTCTGCCGAGTTAGTAGACCTTACATCTTGGCCTAAAGAGGCTTCGCGAGCTGCAGCGGCTTTCTTCTTTGCTTGAACAGCAGAAACTACGCTAATTGCTGTTGAAATAACAAACAGTATGACTTCTAAGCCCATGAGATTTCTCCTTGTTTAATATTTATAATACTCAAGACTTCTTACCCCATTTAATAGCGTCATCATTGACACCTTCGTGAATAAGATTCATGCTAGTGTCAACTTGGGCTTTCCAGTAAGTACTGGTGAAAGCGGGTGCAGTGCCAACGGGCGGTATAAGGACGCACTTGTAGACCACTTGAGAATACTCGACATAATCATTTACGGCATAAACAATAGTAGATGACCACAAAGCTGCATCTAATAATCTTGCAGTCAATTGATGCTGAGAAGTGGGTGAAGTTAAATAAGAGTTAGAAGACTCTAACTGAGTCAACTGGCCTGTGAAAGCTACTTGACACACAAAACCATCCCCTCTCTTTCCCCAAGATACTGAAGAAGATTGGCCACTATAGACATTTAAAAGTTCAGATATAAGAACGCCATCGTCATCAAAGAAGCCTAACTGCACAGTAAGAGGCACCCCGGTTAGAGCGCCGCCAGAAACTGTAGTGAACCTATTGCGGATTGCCGTGTTGTTATCAGCAAATGCTATAGAGTAATTATCTCTGTCAACAGAATTCTGAGTGTTAGGGGCAGTCAAACCTAAGAGTTCATTAGAGGTTTGGAAAGTAAGACCACCAACTACAGTGTCGCGAGGGGCCTCAGTAATTCTAAAAGTCCTCTCTGCTAAAGTAGCAGGGGGGTCTCCGGCAGGCTTCGCAAATGCACCGCTAGTTGTAGGGAACACTAGGGTTATGAATGCTGCAGCAGTAAGATCATAACCAGATATAGCTGTTTTTAATGCTTGGTTAGTAATATTAAGCATGATATTCCCTCCAGTAAATAGACAGAACAAGGTTGTTACCTTCATCGTCTAGTGTTAATTTATTTTTAAAGAACTCAAAGCCCATTGCCTTGAGAAACTTTTGATGCTTTTTATCAGCCTTTATTGAGGCAGCGTAAGCATCAATTTTGTGTTCTCGCTGTAACCTGTCAATAGCAGATCTACAACGCTTACGAATGGTGGGCGACCAGTTGTTCATTTCGCAATGAGCAAAGCCTAACCCGTTTACATATTCAAGGGAGATCCCGAAGTCATCATCGAGATAAAGTAGATCCCCCTTTCTTTTTAGTTTATCAGTATTTTTCATTTATCAGTATCCTGTTTGTTTATAGTTATATAGCTACGTTTTCAATAAAGTCAACCCTTGCAGCAGTCATAATGCCGCCGACATAAGTAACACCTTCAATTCCATCAGCATTATAGTATGCTGTTATTACGGGATCAACAGCGTTAATGGTGATTGTATTATCATTTACATCTTTAAGTAATGCAGGAAATATTTCTACATCTTGCCCTGCTACTACTATACTACCATCATCTGCAGCAACCTGATAAACCTTGGTGTGATTGCTAAAGGTAAAGAATCGACCAGCGGGTAGAATTGCTGTTGTTGCTATTCCCATCTTTACTTTAGTAGTACCGATTCTGTTAAGAGTAACATCAGTAGTTTCTACCGGAGAAAATGCAGTAGAAGAAGTAACAGGAAGGTTTCCTACAGCAGAATAATAAGGTTCCGTACCTATATATTGGGGCATAGAGCCATCATTAAAAGAACTGTGGAGTCCATATTTAGTTCTATGAACTGCCAATCTAGCTCCGTGATGATTAGTTGCAGCTGTGCCTTTGTTGTTAGAAGGGGCCAAAGTGATAATACATTCCCATCTCTGAGACCCGTTGCTAACTGCTTGTATCTTAAGGTTCAGGGTCTCCGATCTGGAAACCCTTTCCCTGCTGTTGATTGTCAATGGCGTAGAGTAATCTAGCCCTAAAAATGTTGGATTAGCCACCTAAGACTCCTCTCTCTGCGAATTGTGATTGAACATTACTTGCGATTTCGTTACCCATATCTCGAACTGCTTTACGGGTAGCTTCAGTAACATCACCTGTGACTTGTAATGTTACATTACTGCTAAGTTGGGCAGGACCTGAATCTTTATTACTCCCCGCTTTATTAATCATATTAGCTTGGAGGTCAGAGTTCATAACAGGTAAGCTTCCACCTACTTCGCCTCCTGTTGCAAACTTAGGAACATTACCTGAGTTAATTGCTTCAATTAGAGGTCCATACTTTTTCGTAGATTTAGCATTAATGACATATTCGCCATTAGATAGATGAGCAAGAATAGAGTCGCTAGTACCAGTACCGGGGCCGCTGACAGCTCCACCTGTTGAAAACCCAGTAATAGACTTGCGAGCTGCATTAGACATAGCAACACCTAGTATTTCCGCAGCAAGAGCCGCTTTGACCATAGCACCAGTAAGAGCATCAGCAGCAACAGCGCCTAAAACTTCAGAACCTGCTTTCTTTGTTGTGGCAGCAGTAGAAGCAGTAGTAGCTACAGATAATCCAAGAAACTCTAGAATCTGTTGTATAGTGCCAGCAATAAAGTTGCCTACACCATCTACAGCTGTACCTATGCTCATTGTAAACTTCTCAAGAGCACCTGCGGCTTTTCCTTCTGGAGAATCTTCGTCTTCACCACCAAGCAGGCCCATTGCTTCACCAGCAATACCACCACCTCCTTCACCTCCAGGCATTAGGCCATCCATCATCCCTTCTGTTACTCTAACAAAGTAAGGATTCAGTTCAGTACCATCAGGTGCCATACCGCCAAACATACCGCCAACAGCACCACCTATGCCGCCTTCGCCTCCATCTGCACCGGGAATGACTGAAGCTGCTAATTTAGCAACACTACCTGCACCACCTGCTTCGACTTGAGATTCACCGCTAAAGCCAGATTTAACTCTACCAACTAAGCCACCAAACGTGTCATCTATACCGGCACCATCTCCACCGATACCCATTAGCCTATCAGCAATACCATCAACACCAGCATCTATTATCTTAGAGCTTAAATCTTCTAAGAATCCTATAAATGCATCTTTGATGCTAGCAGTGCCTTTTAAGATATCACTAAAGGCAGTTTTAAAGGAATCTTGAAACCCTTTGGCTCCGTCTTTAGCAAATTCTAATTGTTGATTTATGTCTTTAAGTTCTTCCTTATACAAATCTAAACGGAGTAGTTCTTCTTTAGAAATGACAGGCTGAGCACTTATATCAGCGATAGCAGTACCTAAGATAGTAAGACGCTTTTGAGCATCTTGTGTTAAAGAATTAAACTCAGTAAATGTACCACTAAATCCACCTTTGGCTATACTTTCGAAAGTCTTAGAAAAGTCAACTTTTGCAATTTCTTTATTTAGCTGTTCAGTTAAATTCTTTTGCTTAATTAGAGCTTCTAACTGTTCATCACTTAAAGCCCTAATCTGTTTACGGCTAAGACCTTGCTCTTTGAGTAGATTGTTTATTTCTTTGCTACGTCTCTTTATCTTTTCTGCACTTTCTTCTTGTTCTTTAATCTTAAGCAGTATTCCAGCTTCTTGTTCAGCAGTAAGAGCAGTGGCAGTAGATATCTCATCTTTTAATGATTTAATCTTATCAGAGATTTCTGCAATCTTTTTAACAGTAGAAACCCTAAGATTCATTAATGAATCCGAATCCATATTTGAACCCATTCCTGAGAATAAGTCTTTAACCTTAGCATAAGAGGTTTTAGCTTTCTCAACAAATTCTGAACCAAAGCTATCAACTTCGACATTTAGATCAACGCCTTCGTTAGCTTTGTCTTTAATAGACTGATAGAACCTATCAAATTTATTTAGAGCTAAATCTACAACACTGTCTTTTGGCTTAAGATTGTCCATCATGTTAAATTGGGGAGCTTCAGATATTTTGGGTATGAGGCCAGAAGTGCTGAAAGGGACTCTTGCCTTTTCTTTATTCTTGCCTTTTCCAAGTATAGCATTTTCAATATTAGCATCAGGGTCTTTTGTAAAATCAAAGATATCTTTGAAGAACGTACCCAGCTTGTCCTTAAGGTTGCCTAATTTGGCTGAGAATGTATCTCCTTCTCCAAAGATTGCAACAGCAAGACCAGTCGTTGCTATAGTTACACCTACAACGATAGCTACGATTGGATTAAGCAGTAATCTAGCTAAAGCAATACCTGCTACATTTGCTGCAACAACAATGGCAGTACCAATAGCGGCTATACCCGCAACAATCCCACCACTAGCAATACTTGCACCTAGTGCAATAAAACCTAATCGGATGCTAGCAAGTGCGCCTGCTGCTGTTAATTGTAGAGTTAAAAAAGCAGCTGCAGTTCGTACGTTCATTGAAACCCAAGTTGCAGTGATTGCTACTAACATAGAAGCTAATTTAGCCCTAACTACAAGTAACATGCCACTAAAGGTAAGCGTTGTGCTAGTAAGCAATAGAGTGTTTCCAGTTGTAGCTATAGCCTTTTGAGCGACATAATAAGCTGTAAACTTTGCAAGTAGCATCTTAAGCCCTTTGGCTACAAGCTTGTTTACAGCGCCAAGCCCGAATAGTTTGAGTAACCAGCCCGTAACAAAAATACTAGCAATGCTTTTAAACAATCCTCTAAAGCTTTCGGTTATAAGGTTTACAAAAAGAGCTAATGCTCCCCCTACTAGTGGGATTTCATCAAGGATACCTTCAAAAATACTAGATACAAAAGTAGTAAGTATTCCGGAAACACTAGGTATTACTGAAATTAGTTCAGCAATGAAAACACCAACAAAATTTCCTGCAGTGGCTACAAGCTTTGTAAAAGTACCATCTAAGCCTTCTACACCTGCGCTTACACCTTCTCTTATTTGAGTACTAATAATAAGACCTAATGCGGTTAGAACAGCGGGAACTCCGACGAGACCAGCTAAAATACCTGCTCCTATCAAAACAGAAAGTTTATGTCCTACAACTGACCCGAATGAGTTAAGTGCCTTATTGACAAAATCTACAGCACCAACAATACCTTTAGCGGCTCCTTGTACTAGCTCGGTAAGACCATTAGCGACATAATTGTAACCTTTTTCTATTGACTTTTGTATATTGCCTATAGTCTTGTCTACTGTTCTACCATAAGAAAGAATACTAACAGTTGAAATAGGTGCGCCTAGGTTTTGGAAAGCAAGACCTAAAGCTACAACGGCGGCGGCTAATGGACTATAAACAATTAATAAAATCTTAGCAGAAAATGCTGTTCTATCAAGCAAATTACTAAATCCTTCTGCAACTCCATTAAGGAAATCTGTGATGGATGGCATTGCGTTTTTAATTTTAGAAGCGTAAGCTATTACACCGTCAATCATGTCAGGCCAGTAGGAATTACCTACGACCAACCTATAAGCTTCATAGAAAGCATCAGCTACACCTACAGTAAAGTTCATAACAGATTTCATGGCTCCTGCGAAGAAACCATTACCACTAATCTCGTTAAGGGTTCTCAGTGACACTAACAAGCCGAATACAGCGGCTGTAATAGGTGAGAATGCAAAAAGAATAATGCTAATCAATGCTCTGGTTGTGATGCTTAAGTTTCTAAATGCGTCAGTTACGCCACTAGTAAAATCAGTAATAGGCCTAAGTGCGTCTGCTAAAAAGAAAGCAAAATCAATAACACCATTGATAAGGTCTGGCCAGTATGAATGACCTACAACAGCATCATACACTTTAAAGAATAAATCAGCAACAGTAGTGGTAAACGCTTTAATAGGTTTAAGTGCTACTGCTAAAGAGTTGGAAAAGTAAAGAATACCATTAGTTAACATCACTATAAATCTGTTTATTTGAAGGAAGCTAGGAACAAGACTGCTTGCAATTGATGTTGCTTTGCTTATTCCATCTCCTAGTTTACTTAACAAATTAATTTCAGTGTTAATACCAAGACCACTAGCAATAGTACCTGCCAATGCTGCAAAAGCAGAACCTAATCCTAACAATGGATCTACTAAATTTCCTACTTTAGTAGCAAACTCTGAAATAGTATCTATTATGTTCTCTAGGTTAGCGGCTAAAGGTTTAGCCATGCCATTAAGAAATGTACCTAGTTTTTGAAGCTTACGAGTAGCACCACTAGTAGCACCAGTGACTTGATCTAACTCGTTTATAGCTCTACCAAAACCAATAGAAAACACTTGCATTGCTTGTGCAAAGGTAACTGGAACCTTGGAAAATTCTGCATCAATAGCATCACCTTGGCCTTTTAAAGCGTCAACTACCGCTTGAGCAGTAAGCTTACCTTCGTTAGCGAATGCTCTTAATTGTCCAATTGTAATGCCCATACCTCTAGCGATGGCTTGAGCCACAGCAGGGGTCTGCTCCATTACGGAGTTTAATTCTTGTCCACGTAGAGCACCAGCGGCTAGACCCTGACCTAACTGTACAATAGCAGAGTTAGCGGATTCAGCTGATGAACCAGAAATTGTAATAGCTTTAGCAACAGCTTCTGTAACTTTAAGAACTGTTTCTTGTTCTACGCCCATTTCTTTAGTGGCGCGACCAATACGGGAGTAAAGATCTGCTAGACCCTCTTGATTTGATCTTGTCTTAATTGCAATAGCATTAAGTTTTCTAAATGCGTATTCTTGTCTGATTAAGGAATTATTAGTAAGAGCAATACGCGCTTCTAACCTACGGTATGAATCCGTAATCCCAGTTATTGCCTTTCCACTAGAAATAGCAGCAAAAGCAGCAGCAGCTCCAATCGCTAAGTTCTTGATAGTTTTACTAGCGTTTTGGGTTGTCTTGTTTATTTGTTCAACTGACCTATCTAGTTTGCGCAAGTCATTTTGCGCCTGTCTGGAGTCAGACTTTACTTGTAACTGAATAGCCATTGTGTCTCTCCTATTGTAAAATTAAAAAGCCCCAGACAGACGGATACCATTAAGGGCATCAGTGCCATCAGGGGCTGGGGTAATTAGCGTGTTACTTCAACTACGACCCCTTTGGGTACAAAGTATTTGAACACAGTAGACTCGATAAAACGAGCTGGTGCTTGTTTAGAGTTGCCCATATTTAAATCTTGTATATAGGGTACACTGTTTGTTAAGTATAACGTTTGAAACTTGGTACTAGAAATAGGAGGCAGGAAAGAGGGAGTGCCACTAGCCGCACCTCCTGTTTCTTTAAAATCATCTTTAACTCCAGAGAGATTCCAAGATGACCTCGCACGACCCGTGAGAACTGGGGTCTTCAGCTGTAATTCAGCTTGCGCTTGTAAAGCATTAATACGTAGCGCTTGATTCGTTAAACGAACAACTTCTTCATCTACATCCTTTAGTGCTTGTTTACTGTTTAGTAATTTAATGCTTAGCTTCGAGGCCATCTTGTTTCTCCTTGTCTTTGTTAACAGCGACTTCAATTAACTGACCAAATATAGACTTTCTTAAAGAATGATTAGATTTCTCTTCATCAGACCTTTCTTGTTCCCATTTGTCCATTTGAGCAACAGCGGGGAATATATCTTTGGCTTTTACTTTAGCGCCCTGAGCTTGCATGATCATTGAGGCACGACTGTCTTCTCGCCAGCCAATGGGCCTTGCTTGTAAATACTTGGCCCACATGACTAGCTCAGACTGAGGCATTTCTTCTAACATCTGATACATAGGTATCTTCAGGTGAAATGCCAAGTCATACAAAAATAAATCTTCAGAGCTTATGCGTTTCCCTCTGTTGTAGAAGGAGTGCCCATGATTGCTTCAGATAACTTAGTTAATTCGTTAACGGGGAAACCGTCAAAATCTTCATCAGTTAAATCTGCAGCATCTATTACGGCTAGACGCAGTACGAAGCGAAGGATTTCTAACTGATCACCTTCGCCATCTTGCATTTCTTTTGACTTAGCTTCGATGGCACGAATGTCACCTACTGTCAATACTTTAATATCTACTTTACCATCCATGAATGGTACAGCTTTAGTTTGGGTCTTACCTACAAATTTTTTCATTATTTAACTTCCTGTTTAGTATTAAAAAGATGGTTGTTGTTTTCTTCGAATTCATCGAGAAGAGTGTGCATCTTGTGAAGCACCCCTAAGGTCTCAAAGACTTCATTGTGTTTTTTACTTCCAGACTCAAAATCAGCAAAACGTTCAAAAGTTCTACGAATGCTAAAATCAATGTCTTTGTGAATGTTTCTGACAGTTACTTGCAGAACAAAGTCTTTGTCAAAAGGTTTAGTATTATTGTCATTCATTGTATTTCCCTTATAGGTGAGGAACCCCCGAAAGGGTCCCTCGTATAGCGTTATGACTTAAGCAGCCAAGTTACTGTAAACAGCAGCGGCAGTAGTAGGCAAAGAAACAGGCCCAGTAAAGTCTCCACTTACTGTCAAAGTAATGGAAGCTTGAATTGCATCAGTAAGACCAGTAGTGATCTCAAAAGAAGCGATAGTACCGAAGAAGTAGAAATCTGCGAACTCTTGGTTACGGAAAGCAAGAGGAACACCAGCGTTAGCAGAAGCTGTAGCTTGCTTAACATCGCTCATACGGACGCGGAAGCAAATACGAGTGCTATTCCTACGAAGGATTTCAAGAGCAGCGTGATCAGTAGCAACGTAGTTCAGGCTGAATTCCAAGGAAGGAGCATCAGACTGACCAGCTACCTGTGAAGAGGTAGCTTGGCCGTAAACAGGAACGTTTACAACGTTAGCTGGGGTACCGAGAGATGGGAATTCACGTACGTCACCAACGTGCTTAACACCGCTTGCGAGCGCTTCTGTGACAGCGGTTCCGTCATCAGAGTCAGTCACTAAAGCTTGGTCAGCAGCAGTGACGAATTGATTAGTGATATTTACTAAAGTAGAAATAGAGCTTACGCCAGCGGTTGCTGCAACGTAATCAAGTGAGCTGAACTTACCAGCTGAGATTTTAGTTAAATGTGCCATTTTATTTCTCCAAAAATGGTTGATAATTAATTGAACAAGGTAAAGTTGACTGTGTAGTCCCCACGGAATAATGCGGGATTAGCAGAGTCTTTTCCTATTATGTTTAAAGTACTGGAATCAGTACTAGTGCCATTGGCAAAGGTTTTACTTTTAAAATAAGTATCGAGAGTATCAGCATTGTCCATTAAAGCAATCATACCCATACCTGCGGGAACATAAATCTGAATGATCACTTGTCCAGAGACACCATCAAAGTTTCCGTAGAATTCTACTTGACTTGAGGGAAGTATCTCTAGTTTAACAAATGTTTTAGACTTGGAATCACCTTCGTAGTTAGCAGGGTAGGCAGGAATGCTTTCTGCTTTCCACGCTGCGCTACTAAATACGGATTCAATATCTAATCTAACTCTTTTGTATTTATTCTCAGCCATTTTATAACTCCGTTACAAAGAGGGTTGTGAGTGCAACATCAGCAGTATATGATACTATTGTATAAACTTTAGTACCAACTGTGACGCTACTATAAACACTAGGGTTAGGTATCTCATCAGATCTAATGAGCATTTGGGTTTGGATAATATCTAGCCCTTCTGGACTTTTTACTTTTCCACTACTTTCTATGATGACTTGTACAGTTGAGGACACTGTTGTAGTTGATACTGCGCCTTCTGTTGTAGGGTTCCCAAAGGGATCTAAAACAGGAAAGGCATAACTTTCATTACTGGCATTTGACAAAGTAGCAGTTGTTACTAAGTCTCCCAGTGTAGAAAAAGCAATATCTACAGCAGAGTTAATGGTATTGACTAATGACATTACCAGCCCTCCCAAGATGACGACTTTCTGCCTCCATCTATGAGGTCTGCATATCCATCACGGATAATACGGGGAATAGTTGATGCTTCGATTATAGAATCTAACGCAATAGAACCAGCTTTCAAACCTTTAACAGAAGCCCCTTTATTCAAGAGACCTTTGTTGTTTAACAGGTGTAAAGCAAGCTCATAAGTGGCTTTGCGGATTAACGCAATCTCACGGGGCACTAGTGTTTCTTTCTCTTTCGAGTTAGGAAACGCATAAGTACCTGTGAAAGCTACCGATCTGTTTCGTGGAGTATCTTTAAAGCTACCATTTCTCGGCCAAGCCAAGTTATTAGTAGCAAGAGAAGACATTCCCGTCCAGCTTTCTCCCTCTAGCAACTGAGTTGCAGTTACCAGAGCGAGATCAGGACTATCGGTTGTATACCAAATATCAGCGTCTAACCTATTGTCAAAGTAATCGTTGGCCTCTGCTAATAGTACGTAAGAATTAACGCCTTTTACGAGTGCCATGTTACTTTACCTTATTTGTGGAAGATAGGAAGGATGCCCAAGTTCAAGATATCAGACTTACGAGTCCAAGAAGCAGCAGCGCCAAGTACAGCGTTAGTAGCGAAAGCAGATTGAGTACCAGCGAAAGTGTAGCCGCGTGGGTGCATAACATAGCCCCAACGGTACCAAGCAGTAGTACGGCCAGAACCGCTACCAACACTTTCATTGCGATCGATAGCAACAGGGTTAGTAACAGCAACGTCAGCCATGTACATAGTACCAGGAAGCATCATGTAAGAAGTCTTAACAGTAGCAGAAGTAGCACCAGAGATAGATTCAACAGTACCAGCAACGCCAGCTGAGTAAGCACGTGAAACAACCAAACGGATTTGTCCGCTTAAGATAGTTTCAAAAGCAACGTTACCATCAGTAACACGCTCGTCATCAACGATGTTAGCTACTTTAATGTCTAAGTAAGTCTCAGGACCTACAACGAGGTATACGAAATCTGGAACGTAGTCAGCCCAAGCGCCCATTGCTTTGATTAGGTGACGTACACGGTTACCTGGAGTCAAGCCAGCAGTGCTGTTGTCAACCAAAGTATCGATGTTAGTACCAGTACCAACCAATGAGCTGGTTAGAGATTTAACTGCAACATAGCCAAAACCTTTAGAGGAATCAGCGTCTACAGCGTTACCAGCCCAGTAGTCTTCGTACTTAGAAGTAGCTACAACAAAAGTAGAGGCAGCATCAGCAACAGCAATCTCAGAACCACGAACGCCAGCAACAACAGCGCGAAGAGCTTGATCTTCGTCTTCAGCACGAGTTTCAGAGAAATCACGAGCGATCTTAGCAAGGCCGTCTTGCTTAGAAATTACTTCTTGAACCAAGTACTCGTTAGCACCGTGAGTACGGACAGTCTTGATGTAAGTTTGAACATCAGTGCTGATGTTAGTAGTTGCGCCGTAGTTCTCGTTTTGAGTAGCAACGTTAACAGTAGTAGCAGATGCACCAGTAACGTCTGGATTTGCAGAAGCACCACCGACAGCGTAAGCGCCGAGAGGCTTGTAGAAACGAACCTGACCGATAAAATCTTCGCCGTTAGCGTTGATAGAAGCGTCAGTGCCCATGATAGCGGTAGAAACGAGTTTCTTAGCGCGAGTATAGGCTTCGTCAGTGTAAGCAGAGATAGCTTTGTTTAGTGTACCGAATGCAGCAGATGAAATAGCCATTTTATGGCTCCTTTATAAAAAGTTAAATGAGTTTAGGTTAGTAGCTTAACGCCACTCTTTACCACCGTCTAGGTGGCCTGCAGCCGCAGCTGCGAGGATGTCTTCCATTGACATTTCTGACAATGATTTACTCTTATCAAAGCTACCATTAGGTGCTGAAGCGACTTGATGCCCTGCGCCTGATGATTGTTTTGCTTTGAATAGGAATGATTTTTCTTCGTCCTTCTTAAATGTATCGATAAAATCTTTAATTGCAGTTCCAGTTCGGTGAACCCACTGACCGTTTTCGTCTTGAACCAGCTGAGCAACTACATCGCGGTAAGCGAATTCTGCAGCAGTGTCATTACGGAAATCCATACTCTTTAGTGCATCACGTACGACGTTATCACGAGTAAGTTCAGTTACTTGCTTGTCACGAGATTCCAGTTTAGCCATAAGTTCAGCTAGACGAATATCGCCTGCTTCTTTGTGCTTACCTTCTTCTTCTAGACGAGCAATTTGAGCCGCCTTCTTTTCTTCTTCAAACATTACAGCTTTCTTAACGGCATCATCTCTAGAAGCGTAAGCGTCATTGAGCTTGCCTTTAATCTGAGCTAGTTCTTCTTCAACACGAGCTTGAACCATACGGCTCAACTCATCAGAAGTTGCTTGAGGGGTCTCTGTTACTGGTGTATTATCGATATTATTTTCTTCGGACATAGTATTTCTCCTGAGTCACAGACTCATTAAGTTTAGTATAGTCAGGGTATAGGCACAGCCTTGCACACCTGTGTTTAGTTTGATTAGGGTCCGATACCGTACCAGTCTGAGCCGTATGGTATCTTTTCTAATACATCTCTTGAGGTAAGAGGGTCTTTTGGGTTCAATAGACCCGCCTCGGTTCCTCTCCTTAATATTGCTCTATATGATTCTTCAGACATTCCGGCGTCCCGCATTGCCTTAAGGGTCTTGAGCATTGTGTCGCCCTCAACCGCATCAGCATAGATTTGTCTTAGAGCGGATTTAGCACGAAGGCTGTCACCGATATTGGTGAAAAACGCATCGTGAATCGTACCGGTAGGTATAGCATTTTTCCTACCCCACAGATGAAACTGCCGCACAAGTGTGGCATCATTCATGTGGTTACCATTAACACCCAAACCAGACCGGGCATCAATGATAGAAGATTTGCCTAACAAGGAACCATCCGTTACTGTGTCTTCGTAGATATTGCTTATCCTCCTGCCAGTGACAGGGTCTCTAAACTCAATCCGCTGTTGAACAGTCGGGCGGTATCTTTGATACAGAAGTTTACCATCAACTGTGACCCAAGGTATGTCTACCTTACCTGACTCAGTGATGTAAATTCTTGCAACGTCCTTCCAGAAGTCTACAAATTGCTCAGTAATCGGCGCTATTTCTGCCAAATGCTTACTCATAATTCTTGCAATCTCTTGAAACTGTTTAGGTCCAATTAGACCTTGACGAACGTTAGTTAGCTTGTTAACAAATTCTTCTACGTCAGGGTGTGAGTCCCGAGCTTGAGTAATGATTTTATTCCCTATAGGGGCACCATTGTCTACAATATCTTTTATCTCACCCTTCAATTCTCTTAACGCAGTAGCTACAGCAATACTGTCTGTGCTTACTGCTAGTTTTATTTTTGCATCTAAAATCTTATATACATTAGAGATTTCAGATTTTGAAAGAACAGTGTATTCTTTCTTGTCCAGAATCTTAGCTAGCTTGCCCTCAATTGCGCCGCCCTGCGTCGATCTTCCCGCACCATAGAATGCAACCATAGATTGCCCTTTTGCCGCCTTAGCCATATCATCAAATGATAAGTCATTAGCAACTGCAAGCTTTCTAAACTCAGGGTCTGACATAGTAGCTTCTGCTACCGTATCATACAGCCTGTTCTTTTGGTCAGTGTAGGTAACATTTGAAGCTTCACCTAATTTCTTATTCCTAGTCGAAATAGCAATTAACTGAGCACCAGAAGCCGAGGCATCGTTTTCACTAGTTAATTGACTTTGATAGGACCTAAGTAACTTCTTATTAGAGAAATCTCCGTTGACATGGTTGTATACACGCGTGTACTCTAATGCGAATCGGGCAACCTTGGGAACATGATCAGCATCTGTTGCTATTATCAAAGGGTGTTCTAGAAACTCACGGAGTCTTCTAGGCCTTTGAGTCTTAGACATCATAAGCTCGCCAAGTTCTCTGAATTGCTTTTCTCTTGCCTGAAAGGAAGCTATCCTTCCAGCATTAGTTAATACACTTTGTGATTGACCAGTCATAGCACCAAGTTGAGTCATTAGCTCGAAAAGAATGTCATCATCAAAGTTGACCTTTCGAGCAGTGTTTAAGAAAGGGCGTATCAGCTCACCACCTGCTGGGTGTAAATAACCCGTGGTGTAAACTCGACCTCGACCATCAATTTGAACAGGGTTTCTAAATGACTTTCCTCTTTGCAAATGCCATTTCACTGTTTGCATTAAGCCAGAGCCTTGATCCCCACGAGTTAATATGATTTTACGGAAACCGTTAAGTTCATCGTATTTAGCAACATTACCTCTAGGGTCTCTGAAGTGTAATAGGTCATCAAAGAAAGAAGCGAAGTCAGTATCTACTTCCCACTCAGCATCCATTGCATGATTAAGCATATTAGAGAAATCTCTGTCTACTAAGTCTGTATCGTAATTGGCACCAGCTTTTCGGGTGATAACGGACTCACCTGTAGAATTGCCACGGGCATCTACATATTCTTTTTGACCAGCTTTTACATAAAGTCGGTCTCTCTGGTTAACAATACCAATACGTCTTGAGTACACAAGCTCTCTGCTAGCTCTTTGTAGTGCAAGCATTGAAGAGTCAACTATAGTTACTTCACGGGAAATAGTGTCTTTAAAAGAACCAGTCTCGGGGCGACCACTGTCAAGGTCTAATACGCCTCGTCTTGTAGTGCCTCTTAGTGATACTTTAATTTTCCCTTGATCTTTCAATCCATCGAGGATCTTTGAGCCAGCTCTATGAAAAGCTTGTAAGCTAGGTTTAGGAAAGAACACATCAAAGTCATTCTTACTGTTTTCATATAGTCTTTTACCTATATTAATAGAAAGAGTATCGTAGTCGGTAGATTTACCAGTAGCTACTGATTTCATAATCTGAGCTAACTCTTTTTCTCTTTTCTTTATAAATTTAGGTGTAACACTGCTCTTAGTGTA
>Ga0115005_10001583_pt1 | contig 18131 bp, 18 predicted proteins | sample ArcOceMetagenome_FD_87163 | JGI IMG/M metagenome (GOLD analysis project Ga0115005, IMG submission 87163) | Marine eukaryotic phytoplankton communities from Arctic Ocean - Arctic Ocean - Greenland ARC118M Metagenome | ecosystem: Environmental > Aquatic > Marine > Oceanic | place: Arctic Ocean... | reverse complement strand
CTCAGTAGGGAGGTGATTGGAGGGCAAATAATCTACTTGTATCGATTCTATGCCACTCGTTAGTGTTCACTCAAAGATCGTTACAATAAATTGGGAGGAAATGATTTTGGGAGTTATACGACAGTAGTTAGATATGACGTCGGCGAGCAAGTTTCGGCCACAACAGTATTTCGTAGACCTATGTACGAGGTATAGTACTTGTAGTTACTCTCTTCGGTGGTAGTGTTGGGGAAAGAAAGGTGAAAGAAGAGAGGTGTTTACATCATCGGGAAGAAGTGTGGACTGAATCTGATTGACAATATTCGGCGAGCAAGTTTCAGCTCCAACAGTATTTCGTACTCGTTGTTACTCTCTTCGCATCAATTTCGAAATTTAATTTATCAATGTTTCCATATTTTTATTGTTCTGTCCTTACTTCCAGTCGATACACTGCTCCCATTCGGGCTCCAGTCAAGAGCATAAACTTCGTCGGCATGACCAGGCAGAGTTTCTTTCGCTTTTCCACCAGGCATTTCCCAGAGCTTCGCTGTACTGTCTTTTGACGCTGTCACCAGATAACGCGAATCTGAACTCCAAGCAACTTGATATACTGCACCAACGTGTCCATGGAGAGTTGACAGAAATTCGCCACTCTTTCCATTCCAGATTTTTGTCTTTTTGTCAAACGATGCACTTGCAAAGTACCTCCCATCAGGGGAGAAAGCTATATGATTGACAGCTTGTTGATGCCCTGTCAGTCTTTTGATAGGATGTTTCCCCTCTTTTGGATGCCACAAAAAAAGTGTAAAATCATCGCTACCAGAAACCATTCTTTCTGGTTCGCCTGATTTAAAAGCCTTATATTTCTCAACTGCTGCCTGATATGCTTCTTCGTCAGATGCAAACTTTGTGCATCTATGATCGTATGGGCCTGTCCGACAGACGTAGTCGCAAGATAAAGCAAGAGAATTCACTCGGTGACCATGTCCTTTGAAAGATCTAACCAATTTTCCTACATCTTTAGGGTCATTCCCTTCGACGCACCATGCTTTGATAGTTCTGTCTCTGCTCGCAGTGTACAGTAAACCTTCTCCACCCCTAAAAAGATATTTCAGATCAGCAAAACAGGCAAAGTTTCATGCAACAATTTTGATAAATCACCCCATTTCTCGGTCAAACTTACCATTTCACGCATTCTACACTGTCTAGATGCCCAGAAAGAGTGGCAATGCATCTCTTAGTTCTTGCGTGCCATATTTTTATGTGAGAATCTTTGCTCGCTGTTGCCAAACGATCGCAATCTTTGTTCATGTGCATCGGCTCCCAAGCAATGCTCGTAATGTGTTTGGTATGAGCCTTGATTGTTGATATAGCTTTTCCCTTTAATGGATCCCACAATATTAGGACGCCATTCTTGTCTGCAGAAGCGAAGCGCTTTCCATCTGGAGACCATGCTGTACACAGTACATGATTCCTATGTCCGTGACACGTAAATCTTGGTAGACTGGTGTGAACATCCCAAAATCTCACAGTTGTATCTCCTCCACCAGATGCAAGATGACGACCATCAGGGCTGTAAGAAACATGGAGAATAGCCTCAGTGTGTCCTGGCATGGTATCTGTACATCTTGTTACAGGTCGAACACGGAACACAGCCAGAGGTTGATAGGTCAGTGAAATCACATCTTCGGTTCCTAAGCCATGTTCTAGAATTAAGTTTGATAGAGTGGAAGTAACTTCAACATCGTCTTCTACTCCATTACGTTTCACTTTTGCATAAAAGGAATATGGGGTTGGCTTTGAATCATCTTCTTCCTCTGGATTCAAAAGCGAGTGGACCAATGAGGACATTGCATCAATATCTGAGTTGGTCGGTATATCAATAAGATTTCCAACTTCTTCTCCTTCTCTATTTTTAAATTGAACGACAACACTTGACGGAAGGGATTTGTCTGCATCATTGTCATCTGTAGATTTTTTGTATCGCTTGTGTGCATGTGAATAGCGATAGCCCAGATTATTAGGATTTTGACTGCCCACAAGAGATCCTGCCCAAGCTATTCCTCCTTGATTTCTTTTCTCTTTCTCACTCATGTTTGTTTTAATAAGGAGGTTGACGAGAATGTTTTGAGCTTTTTTGTTCGTGAAGTGTTTTTTGGTTTTTGTTGTTGCAAGATAGGACGAAGAAAAATGAGCGAGACAGAGAGTGTGGTGATAATGAATGGCTATCAAAATTAAATATACCTACCTGATAAGGATACTGTACCGGTCAACTTCTGCCGGTTTTTCTTTTTTCTTTTTATAATTTGAAATTTGAAATTGCTTGCGCTTGTCAGATTTGCGCTTTTTCGATACGTGGTGTGTATCATACTACCAAGTACGAGTATTCTCCTTTTACGAATCAGCATCTGCGCAAAAATTACGAAGAAGATCATCTGGTAGAAGAGCATCATAAGTGCTACGTGTACTGTAAACGTTGGAAGCGCTGCACAGAAGATCGGAGCAAGGCTGTAAAAGTATCGGCCGCCCACCGCTCCCTGCAACTCATCTTCTTGGAACGCTTCGAACATTATGGTGTTAATAATAAAAGTTATTAAAAACCAATAGAGCCCAAAACAACCTAATAAAAAATCATCCGAGCTCATAAACTGCAGCGACAATCCCAAAAGTCGGACCAAATACAAATGCTTGTATTGTCAATCCTCGAAACAAAAGTCTTAAAGGAGGAGCTACAACATTCTTTCCACTCCAAATACTCCACTGTTCCCTACTGTAGAGCATATAAATACGTCTTGAATACATCCATCGGTGCAACTGCGAACGAACAAATTAATCCAGACAAAACGCCACTAGCGACAAAGTTAAAAGCATTTTTCGATCGATCATGATTGAATGCCTGACACCATGTACCATTACCATCTCCCCAAAGAAACGATGTATCAAAAAATCGCTTCAACCCATAAAACATTGGAAAAAACGAAATATTAAATAACACCTAGCTGCAAGCGTCCCGACCCCACGATATGCTTTTTTCCAACGTTCCTGGGGATCACCCGTCCCTCTCTCCAACAATTGTGACTTGGTCCATTTAATCCAATATTTGAATGATCTACTCGTCCTTTCTTTCTCTTCCGTGCGTTTCAGCTGATTCGCACGATGTAGCTCCAACTGGCAAAATATAAGAGCCTGGCAAAGCCCCGAAATGGCTCCTGCGGTCACTTCTTTTGTCAAATTGTTGTCATCATGAGATGAGTACTTTTCAAAGAATTGGTATGTGCCTACACATGCTATTTCATGAGAGACGAGTCGCACTACGGATTTTTTGTTTCTTTTTGCTCACGTTTGAAATCACTAATGAAAAGTTGTCAGTGCGAGGACGCGTACTGCCACTTACTTTGACCGAATTCGTTTTAATAATGTCATTTTTCTTCCTTCCTGTGATGCTTTCAAAATCCCAGGCAGCTAGAGCATTATTGGTGAAAGAAAGTCGCAACATTTCGGCAGGGTATGTGATCAATCCCGCCGCAGCAGATGCTGCCATTGTCGCCATTATTTTTTTTTGATGAATGGAAATCTACATGAGAGTGATCTGTATGAGGATGATTGTCATTTGATGTTGCCTTTCCTCCTTGACAATTGTTCTCATAATCCGATATCCTGTGGGAGGTAGTGATTTGCTCCTGATCTGGTGCTAATTCAGTTTCATGCTTATCACTATGTATAATCAGGAGCGACAGTGCAGTAACAGTATGGGTGTACTGTTGTACAGAACAAGTGCTTGTGGCATACAGTACGAATTAATTGTGTATTGCTGGTGTTGTGTCTGCATTATTGTCATTGTCATTGTGCGTCGTCGCGTGCGCTGTCCACGGTTTGGTTGACCGTTGATTTTGAGCGTTTTTTGGGCGGTTTGCGACCCAGCTTTAATCGAGCAAAGGCTTTAGCAAAGGCTTTATGAACTGGTAAAATACAAAAATCTGAAAATCTGTATGGTACTACTGCACGGGGAAATGAATGGGTGATTGAGAAAGGACCACACCCAGATTCAATTCTGTGATGGATTCTGGTAACGCCTGCTACTGCCGCTGGTGGTGGTGGGGGAAGCTTCATTGATGGAAGTCACCGAAAATGGAAGCAAAAGATTCTGATTGATAGTGAGCATTAGTTTGGTGGTGGATCGATGGCCGAGGGTCTTCCAGTGAAATGAATCGATTAGGCGGGCAATGGAAGCTTTATTGATCCAAGAGGATTATGTTTCTATCTATCGGCTTTATTTTCAATTTTTTTATTTTGTTTCAGATGTTGGTGTTTTTCTCACACGAAAGTATCAATCATGCCAGAATTGTTTAACTTGGCCATAATCTACGCATAATTTCGAAAACATACCACTAGTGTCCCCCATGATTAAACTTTGGAGTGGTTCACTGTGAATCATTCTTCCGCGTTTTTAAGTAGCAGGCTCTATTGTACATTTTCTATCATATGTATGGTTCACCACGGTACACTTCCAATGGTCAGAAGACGACGGCACGACGTTCAATGACTTTGCAACACGTTCTTCATAAATTTCTTAACCTCCTCAGCATTTGAAGATCCAGTCAACGTATCCTCCAACACAGACACTTCATTTGGAACCATGATAGAATCCATCGACTGGAACCTGTTCCTCCGCCGATTGACCTTTGAACACAGTCCTCTTCCCTGCGCCTCTGCAAGTGCACAAGCGCTAGCTTGAGAATAAGGAAGTCCTTTATCGAACATTATTAATTCTCCCCGTTTCATTTCCACCCATGATTCATTGGTTGTGAGTGGCTTCGTTGTGATCAATGCCACCCTATCGTTTTCTGTTGTGACTGTGGAGAAATCTACTTTGTAGTCCATGTCAACTAATTCCGCCTTGACGAATGGTGGTTGTCGAATTGTGTAGTACAGCCCGTTCCATACGTCAGAACCTGGGCGTGAACCTGGCCAGGAGTATGCCAGTAATGTGTATTCCCCGCACCCTTTTGAGAGAGAAACGTTGCGCAGAGATGAGAAACAACGAATATAGTGCAGAACACTGAACGTACGTACACGTGCCATTGCCATGTGTTAAACTCACCTAACAAAAAGTTCAAAATTGCAGTATCCTCTTCCCCGGCCATAACTTCTCCACATAACTTCTGCACAGTGGTATAAAGCTCAGGAATGGTTGGTGGAGAATCATATTCTTTCCTCAAGGCATTCAAAATGGCACAAAAAAGTGATTCGGAATCCGTATCACCAACTGGATTAAAAATCCGATCTTCCTCTGTCGTCATCCCCAGCATCGGATGCTCTGACAGATCCAGCGAACTCGAAAATTTCTCAACATCCCCGTTGTGACAGAAGCAGAATTGAACTCCCCAGAGCTCGCGCTGAAAAGGGTGCACATTCGCTAGATCCCCCTTGTGGCCCTGAGTCGCATACCGAATGTGTCCCATCATGTTGAGAGTTTTGATGGGTAACTTGCTGACCATTTCGGCCAGGGGCGATTCGGCAGCGGGGAGGGTATCTATAAAAGTCCGGAGGCCTCTTCCCTCATAGATGGAGAGACCCCAGCCGTCTGAATGTTTGTCGCACTGTCCTCCTCTGAGTCGGAAGCCTGAGAAGGAGAAACAAAAGTCTGTCTTTTGGGCGCAATTCATTCCGAGTAGCTGACACATGCTTCGATTGATTGATTGGTAAATTCTTGTAATTCTAACTGATGGCTGGTATGATGGCGAATTGATTGATTGATTGGTTTCTTCTTGTAATTCCAACTGATGGCTGATGGCGAATGAATGAAAGATTTATTCTTTGGAAAAAGTGGGTGTTCAAACGTCCTCAACAATGCGAGCATGCGAGCTGTGACAGATGTCCAAAACAATCCCAACATGTCGCGGTTATGAGACCGATTTCATCCACTCAATTTCTGCGTAATTTCGAAAAATAGACAACAAAACTAGTGTGTCACCATACCATACTGTATTACGCTTACAGTTCAATGCATAGTAGGTACATATCCACAACACAACGACCATACAGAGCCTCAATCAGAATTAATTCACAAATAATGAGCTCACGAAAGATCAAATCTCAAAGGAAACAAGATTTGCGCACAAAGAATCTTGGAGTTGGAATCGGCAAAATCGACACTGACGAGAATCCTCAGCCAAAGACCAACAAAATTCTATTCGGCGATGATTTTGTAGCTTCCGACTACGAATCCGATAATGAAAAGATAAAATCCAAGAAACAAGCTACCGCTTCAGGATCAGAAGACGATTCAGATGATGAAATAGAACAAGTCAGTGCCTTAACTTCAAAACAGCAGGCTGTGGACATGTTTGCTGCTGAGCGCAAAACAAGAAAGGAAGAGTCGGCGGTTTCTCACAAGCGCAAGAGAAAGGTGAAGGATGTCCCCAGTCCTCCTGTGATACCTCCTCAAGAAAGTGACGATGAGGAGGACGATGAATTTGATGAAGATTTTTTTGCAGCAGTGGATGAGGAACGGCAGAAGGATGCGAAGGCCAAGAAGGTTAAGAAGGATTTTGCACAGAAAAAGATTGGAAGGCATACCACCTTTGTTTCAGATATTGATGATAACCATGTACCTACCGATGCTGGGCATAATATTGAACTTGTTGTATTGCCAGGATTGAGTTCTGAGGACGGGGCAGAAGACGAAAAAAGATCAAAAGATAAGCATGCTGTCTCATTAACCGCTGGTCTTGGCACAGAGCCATCGAGTACAGCGCTTTTGTTTTGCAGAGGAAGCCAATCACTTCGTGACGAAAATTCTCCAGGAAAAGGAATTGAGGTGAAGAGATCACGGAAGGCAAAGTATAGGCTCACAAGAGGCAGACCGTCGAGTAATTTCTCGACAAAGAAACGCTAAAAAGATATATTTATCTGTATTTATTCAACATTTAAAAAAGGTCTTCCGTTAATTAGTCGACACATACTGCCTTCAATCACAGGCCTTGTGGCTGTGGGCTTGGATGGAAATGCGAATGGGTGCCAATTTCATTCATCGAGATAAGCACAATAGTGAGCAATCTAATTCGAAGCGATGTATTTGATGATTGTTTATTTCAAAGATTGGGTCACTGCAATAAAATGAAATATCATTTCTACACTTCATCGGCATTCGCATAATATGAATATCGATCGCCTTTAAAATCATCTTCGTCCATTCTTGGGTTTGCTACCTTCCTGCTGTAACCACGTAGTCTTGTGGCAAGCAAATTAGCAAGCAGTGCTATGAGCTCCAAGCAAAATCCTAAAGACCACAAAGCCCAATTTATCTGAGAGAACCCTCCAAGCATTGTTTCACAAACCTCATCACGAACCTGATTGTATCCGTCGGCAACAAAAGAAATATTCATGTTACAGAGGAAAATTCGTACTTGTGTCATGGCTGTGCCCACGGTAGTGTTTGCAATATTTACGAGGCTGTCAGCTGTGTCAGTAATATTCTCCCCGTATGCTTCTACCAACGCAACGAGCGTATAATTATGATTCTTGTCTTTAAATTCTTGTGTTGGACAATTTACATCTGGTGGACATTCAGCGCCTAGATTCGCGCTCATTTTGTTGGCATCGTGCCACTATTGTTAAGGATACGCTAGGGTATGAATAATGTTCTAAAATGTAAACGTCATGTCACCTTTTCCGCCACTGAAACTGCTCACCTTTTCAAATACCTCGCGAATTCCCCTGCTCGTCTGACTACATATTTCGTTCCTTTTGCAATTAGACCCCGAGTTGCAAACTTCATTTTGTAGTCTAAAGCAAACATTATTTAGACAGCATTCGCCTGAGCTCTTTTCGCACTTTCCTGCAATGGAGTAGATTCTATCTATGTATTCTTCAGGTCCTTCGTCGCCAACTCGATCGTATGGGCTAAGATTTCCAGTGCTGTTAAGTGGCCAAGAGGTTAGACCATTTATTTCTAACGTGCGCATCCAAGGTTCTATCATGTCATCCCATCCCGTCCTACGCCATTGGTAATCAAATGTACATTCCCCGGGGACATTGATGCCTGTTAGTTCAGAGGAATTCAACGTATTGAAGGTAGCATCCCTGACGGGGTTTACCACGGTATCCTGCATATCTTCTAAAGGAGAAACAACAAACTGGAATTGTTCCGTAATATTAACATTCTCAATCTCTGCAAGTCCTTCATTCAATTTCTCTTCGAAATCAATCTTGTCAGTCACATTAAAGGCAACTGCGAGGTTGTTACCATCGAAGATAGCGTTCGCCCCGCGAGCAAGCGTCTCTCCTAAAACTGGTTCAAAGTCTCTTACAACAAGACGGCTGATCTCACAAGCATCATGCCACAGAAATGAAATTAAGAGCGTGAAGGAGGCAACGACTAAACATCCAGAGCCCATTATTGCGCTCACAATCCCCGTTAGGTTGATTAGACTGTAAAGGCTGTGGCATTTGGGTCTCCTAGAATGAATGATACCAATGAAACCCAATAAGCAAATGGTCGCGCCGATGACAAACAGTGAAAGTATCGCTCCTTGTCTTAATGCCCTCGTACCATCTTCGGCTTGCTCGTAGTCAGTGACATTCTTTTGCCAAACGTCAGTGTTGTCTTTGAATGAACCGATTTGAGATACAACAGTAGATAGCGTTTCATTAATCAAGTCACTTCCATCATAAAGATCATTTTCCAAAGTATCAAGCATTGCCTGAATTTGATCAACCACCGGCTCTACATTAGCACTAAACGCTTCCTTCACACCCGTCAAGGCTTGTTCATTTCCGCTCAAACCCAACACGTGCAAATCCATAAAGTCCACGAACGAGTCAACGATCTCAGTGGCGGTGGAACGAACATAATCAGTGCCGTCGAATATTTTAAACGCATCGTCTGCAGCACCTTCAACAATATTTTTCAATTCGTTCAGTGGAATGCTGGAGGAAACCAAAAAAATTCCAAGATTATCAATCAACAGTGAGATATATGCAAAAGAGGCTGCTGCGGCAACATTGATATCTTCATTCCCAATTATTGCTATGAATCCTGAGATTATCATTCCAACAAACCCCCCAAAGTAGATGACACTCGGGAAAACCCACTGGCAAAGAACATTGTAGCCATCCAATTTTGGGATCGGAGAGCAAGGCTTGCAACAATACGAAGTCCAAAAACAACAACAGAAATATCGACCAATGAAGTAGATTAACCAAATCACAAAGAAGGCAATGGAGAAAATGAACCCAACAATGGTCAACGTAGCAACATCACCAACATATGACTCCCGAGATAGGCCATAAAGCTTGTCTTTCGACGAGTCGTATTCTTCTTTTGTAAACCTTGAGCTTCGGACCTTTCCCTCTTTCACTTTGTCCCAAAAACAATCCGAAGTCCGCTCACACATCCCCTCATCGCAACTATAACCAGCAGCCTGGATACACGTATTGTTCCAGTCTTTTGCTGCAAACTCTGATGTAGCAGGGACGCAGCGATCTTGTTCTTTCTTTTGAACATCACAAGTTGCCATAATGATTTGATTAACCACCCCAAAATAATACGATTCATCTCTTCGTCGAAACATTTTGATCAGCTTTCTTCCTTCATTGCCGAAACTAAGAAAGGCAAATCGACTTTCAGGGATTTCGAGATCACCCTGGTCATCGTAAGTTTTGGTGATACCAGGAGCACATTGAAGTTTCAAGTTTCTTTCGTGCGGCTGAAGTGCACCCACTCCCTCATCTGATCCTAGTAACAGGAGAAAAATAACATGTGTCAAGGGAAGCCTCGTCATTATTTTGAAGGGCGAAGGTTATAGACATCGACTTTCTTTGTTTGTCTATTGTTTGATTCGCAGTCACGAACCCACGAAGTTTCAATCCATTTTATTTTTCGTCCTTGGCAAAAGACAGATTAATTTCTAAATTGTAGTGTACGTATGTACCTGGTAACCGATCATGCAGGCAAGCTCGCGAAGTATAAATGGCACTTATCATCGTACAGCATATGATTTCTGTATAGCTCTAAACCCAAGCCACATTAGAGTATGTGTAGACGCTCTTCCATCACGACCGCACCCCACCAGGCTGTTACACTTGCGGTTACTACACCGAAACTTCGAGCTTATATTCTGAAGAAGACAAATTGGACGACCACAATATTCCATTCCGTCGACTGGGACTCCCACGAGCGATATCTAAGTAGTCTATCTCACGCCAAGAAAACAAAAGTAGAACACAGGACGCCAAAAGCAATTGTTCAGCGCCCCTATCAACAGTGACATGCATGACACTGATATTGATCTCTGCCCCTTTGGCTGTGGACAACGCGAAAATCCACAACGCTATCTACAATGTCCAGACTCACCCAATCCAGAAGAAATCCGAACATGCTTCCGATCTATTGCTTCGTGGATGAAGAGCTCACTCACCCATCCAATTATCCAAGTCATCATCCTCAAAGCAATGCAAGCATGGCTACAGGGAGACTCCCCGTCCGCTCTAGACATCACTTTAGAAAATGAAGAATATGAAGACGAAATCATTCAGGCCCACAGCAACCAAGATGCGATCGGATGGGACAATTTCTTCAAAAGACTACTATCAAAGCAGTGGAGTGAAATACAACAGAGCTATTATGATACGATTAATCGTCCCCGCAATACCAACTGCCAAGATTTTTTAGCTCCCAAGTACTCAGGTCAGTGTGGGCATCAAATCTCATCAAGCAAATTATTTTCTACAGTCTACCGAATGACAAATCCACAACAATAAGCTCCATGCCGACATCACAGAAAACCAGTATAATACAGACCGCATGAATTTGAAACATGAAATCCCCAAGAGTGGTATCGACGACAGACAGAACCCACCTTTCAGCGAACAAACTAAGCTTTATTCCGAAAAAACATTACCCGAATGACTTCAGGAAATAAATTTTGTCTTACACAATTGGTGCGAAACAGTTGCACTCGTCTACAACTACAACACGAATATATACAATTAAAGCAGAACGGCAGAGATATACGAGAATTCTACACATTAAGTGAGCCACATCCAGAATGATAAACAACAACAACCTAATCAACCTTCCAAACTCCGTGAGGACTCGGAGGGCAATCTGAGACGCTAGGCGATAGCATAGTTTCTTAAGTTATAAATTTCAAAATAATAATAAAATGTGTAGACGCTCTTCAAGGATGGCAATAACATAAAGATCTGTGCGTTTCAAGTTGGTTCGAAGGAGATAAAACTACTTTAGGTTGCATTAGTGTTTAAGTTCAACCTCTCTTTCAGTCCACCAATAAGCTTACTGTCAAGCTCCATCGGAACGGTTATGATGAATCCAAATCCATCTCTGTCTCCATGTGAACCAAATCCATAACCATTGTTTGCATAGCCAAAAAGGGGGTTGAGCTCGATGTCGATGTCGATGCTGGCGGTGACGGTGAAAGAAACATTGCTTTCACAGGGACAACAGAGATGGCAGGACCATGACGTTTCTGTCCACATGGTGCCGTTTCTCTCCATTCCGAACTGACAGCGGCGTTTAAGGCACTTCTAATGTTGGCGCCGTCATCACCAGACGAGGAAGAGTAAAAGAGTCGAATGTGGAGGGCCTCAGCTTTTCCCAACCTGCTCGATTGAGATATCGAGGAAATGGTGCATTCTACCATTTTCAACAATATAGAAAATATATCAAGTGATAGCGGCCCGTCGCATGAATGCACATTCGGGAAAGAAGCAGTGGTAAATGCAATTGCAGCGCATCCTTTACCTACGGAACGTACAACTGCATCAATCGCAACATTATCGTGACCATCGTATCCTGTGTCCCAGTTGAGATTATCTTCTGCGCCATAATCTTCTAATTCTTCATTGCAAATGTTATTAGCGTCACCATGTGGTCGGTCAGTCCAGGATAAGTACGTTTCCATATCAAGGCACGCCGAAGCTCGATGTGTAGCGCAAACCAGCTCTACCTCGGATTTTGCTTTCACTGGCATCGCGGGTAGTGCAACCATCAGCAGAGGTATACTTGAACTTGTATTATCCTTTTCGACCTCTTCATCTTCAGCTTTTCGAGAGCCCATTACTTCTTGATACGTCTCAAAGTCCTCATAGCCACCATACAATTCATCATTCTTTTTGATTCCGTCCACGAGGCCAGCAACTATACCACCGTTTTGAGAAATGCTTTCGCGACTAATATGCTCACTTTCCTTCCAAACTTCGTTCTGAATGGAAGAAAACATGTCTTTTCCATTTCTTTCCAAGACTACATCGGATCCAATATATACAACACCGGCAACCACGTCATTCAGCGATCCCTCTAAGGCGTCCAAAACCGAAGCTGCATTCTTCCAGCTCTGTGATAATTGATTAGCCCAGCCCCCATCTACTAATGTCATTGTTCCAGCGTTTAATCCAATCTGCCCTGCCATGAAAATCAAACTCGATCTCAAGGTGTTTGCTTGGCTGTAAGGTCCAACGCATACGGGAGCCCAATGAGATATTGTTTGAACGTGCAAGGTAGAACGAAGTTTATGATGCGGATTCGCTTTATGCTCTTTGATGAATTGCAAATTACCGTCCGAAATATAGCTTTGCAGGTCGTCTGGGTTAGCATTCGGATGAATCCGCATGTATTCACCACTTCCTCTCTGAATCATGCAGTCCATCATAACCCTTCGCCCTCCTGCTAATACGTGATTTCCTACAGCTACGCACGACCTAGACGGTGGAAGCACTGTTCCAAAAAATGCACGGTAATGTTCATTGATCTTGGCAAAGTGAGATATGTTGGCAAGATATAGGTGTACGAATACAATGTCTTTTGCCGAAGCAGCACATTTTGAATCTCTATGATTCTTGGTCCAACGAATTGATCTCAAGGCCTTATCTAAAGTTAAAAAGATCGATTTTGCTTCCAACACTGCTAGCTCAGCTTCAACGTCGGTATCTCTGTTGTCTATCAGTAGCTCTTCCTTTTGCGGGATGTACTGAGAGACCATCTCTGAAATGTGACCGAGTCCACCAGGCATAATCCGAATTGTTGGGAGGAAGCTTTTGTTCAGTACCTGGGCAGGAGTGGTTGCCTTTTCAGTCACCACAGCGGAAGCTAGAATGTCAGCATCATCAGTTTCATCAGACCGAACTCTTTCATTTAATTTCAGACCTGAATTTTCCCAGAGTTCAGAGTCATCTTTCTCGACTGCACAACACTCAACTATTTTAAAGATACCAACACCATCGTCACCTTCAATTATTTCAAACTCCTTCAATACCAACTTCTTCCGAAAAATAGGACAATCAAGTACAAGTGTTTCATATTCCCCGCCTTCGCCACATATATGAAAGTCGAACCTATCCTTCAATCGATCGAATACGCCACCATAAAATAAAGCTCCTAGCGTTTTATTGAGATGCTTTCGTGGCATGAGTCCCGGTGGAGACGCAACCTTCACCAATACGGCTTCCAGCCCGTCCTTCAACATACATTCCATTAGATTTCTCTGTGGCCCCATTCTCCACATGTAACCCAACGAAGTTAGGCCTAATCTGCTACACACCGATTCAATTCTTGTCCGTTGATATGTTGACAGAATGGCTCCCGATGATATACCTTCAACGGAGGGGAATGTGCGCTTGATTTCCACCAGCAATTCATATAAGTCTTCAACTTCGTCCTCGACCTTATTCTCTAATTTTTTCTTCTGTGCGTCATTGTGGTCATAGACAAGAGATGTATTCTTACTTCGTCCGACACACTCCCGAATGACTAAAGGAACACCGAGACATTCTTCTACCTGGGTTGTGATACACTCTGATCCAGCAGTCTGGTACATGTAGCTCTCCTCATCTTCGTCCGGATTTTGTTGGCGAGGGGATAGATGGGCACAAGCTACTAATTCGTGATTGTTTCTCATACACTCCATGATTGAGTAGAAACTGTCCTTTCCTCCCGAAACGAGAGCAACGAACTTCATGTTGAAGATAAGGAAGTTAGAGTTCAAAGAATTTCAGTAAGGTCTGAATACGTGCAGTATGAATAAAACAACACGTTCGTGGCTTATCCAGTGTCTGCTCAGTAGAAGAGTTCGAGTTCCGGTGTCCCTCCTATATATGTGTTGTTCCAAAGCAAATGATGTTTTAGAAGCTTTCATTATTCACATAATGCGGAATACATTCTGCTGCACAACTAGATACAAGAAGGATCCAGGAGGGGGGAAATTGAAAATGTGGGGTCGGCCGGCGGTCACAGAAGTAGTTTTCTTCCTCCCATACCTATATGGATACATGGAAAGAGAGAGAGAGCAGAAATCAGAAATCTACATTTTGAAAAGTTTGATAATTCAGTATAATTGGTATCATAGTCTAGGTCTAAAATTGTTCTGTTTTCTGTTCCTCAAGGATATGCAGAGAACCCTGCTCTAGGGCATTGGTGCAGCGACACGAGATATTCTTACCATCAGCAGGAAAAGGGACAAAAACCAAATAAGAAGCTATCTGAAGATCATATTACTCGGCTTGAGACGATTGGCTTTACATGGAAAAGTACGGTCTTTGATATCAATTTTGACAAGCGCTGTAATGAGCTGGAAGAGTTCAAGAAGAAGATTGGTCATTGTTCTGTTTCTCGAACATATGAAGAGATCCCTCGTCTAGGGCAATGGTGCAACATAATGAGATTATCATACAACCAGCAGAAGCAGGGACAAAAACCACATAAGAAGCTATCAGAGGATCAGATAACTCGGCTTGAGACAATTGGCTTCCTGTGGAAATTAAGATAATCATGGTAAACAATAATTGTATAGAAGCAGTCCATATTTACATCCCAAGCTCCACCCTCCAAGTATTTCTACTATGTGACTCGGACGTTTTCCATCTTGTGCGGTATAAGTCATTCTGTTCTGGTACACGTATTAGCCAACAGCATACACTGATACCACTCATCTCCATCCTCGTTATCCTCTTCACAATCATCCTCGAATTCTTCATGTGACGAAGGTACTGTATACATTGATACCCTACCCATACAATATGGATACTCCCCATTGCCCCCCAACGGCCCGCCAACATTCGATTCCTTCGTCCTTCACAGTCCTTATTTATTTTCCGATAAACAAACTCACTGCCAAATCTACTGGATCTCTCGTTTGAAATTCACAACTCTGCCAGTGCCTGGCGGGTGTTCATTGCACGAAACCACGACAAGAGAGGGGAATCTCCTCTTTGGAGACTGAATAACTCTTTGAAAGTGATCAGGTATAAATATTCATTTCCTCGAACGTGGACAAATTCAAATCTATTTCGCTTCCACTGACACACGTTGCAATTGCGCTCCCTTGTGACCAGAAGGCAATCTCCAGCTTGGTCATACACTTGCAGTCCATCCTCACCCATCATACGATCGCTAGCCGCGATTGTCTTTTCTTGACAATTCTTTCAATAGAATGGAAGAAAACATATTGGCTTGTTCCTTGTCAGTTGTCTTTGCTTGCCTTATCAAATAGTGCTGGTTCTTATTATGTATTGCACCTTGGTCCTTTTATAAATGGACCATCAATTTCTCATCAGGCAGCTGTTCCATCACTTTGCCTTGGAACTGCTGTTCATCATTCGTGACAACAAATACTCTCTCTAATAAGGATACCCCGGAGTTATTCTCCCATTCTTACCCCGGAGTTATTCTCCCATTCTTTCCGAATCAAGTAGCATTCCGTTCCATCGCTATAACATATAACCCCCATCATCAAAGATAATACAGTCTGTACGGTACCATCGACCATCGTCGCTCCTAGTAGCTTTGACCATCGCATGATACCAACCACCAAGCTCTAGTAAAAATATCGAGATTATCGGCATCTCCATCATATGCGGCCAAGACTTGTTCCTTTCTCGTCAGGCACTAGAGGTAGGGTACCAATGCTGGTTAATGGTGCATGTTTCTTGACTTCAAATTGGAATATGGTTTGCATTCCCAAAGGACGCTGATACTTCCAATTGCTGAAGGGTGAAGTGAACCTGTTAAATCTGTTTTCGTGGTCAGCATCTGATTCTGCGACGACTTCTTTGGTGGGTTCATAGTTCACAGTCCGGGATGTAATTGAGAATTCCGTCCAGCATGGCTGCAAACTTCTGCGGCCAGCCCATGTTACTTTCGCACTTCTCGATGGCGTTGACGAGATGTGAATATAAATCTGGATTACCTGTTGAGAACACATCCACTTTCAAAATGTCTGTACTATGTGTAGTATTATTGGTAAAGACAATCTCAGCATGATGAGCTGCACTAGTGTAAACTTGATAATCATGATTCAGAGGAATCTAATGTCAGTGCCAACGCGATGTAATTCTTTTCGCGTTTTTGGGCTACAGTACCGACTGAGGATCTTTGTAAAGGATTTGCCCCATTATTTGTGGGGCATCATGGCCGATGACAATTTCATTCATCATTAATCTTGCCATGGAATAAAATAAAGCTCAAGTCATAAGCTTTGATCGTCGTGTTCTCACAGGCAAAGTCCCTATGCGAGGACCTTTTAGAAGAAGAGGCCCACACTGGTATCAATTTCCTACTTCTTCTTGCATTTTCCAGCATCACCCTTACTGAGTAACTCAAAGCTCATCTTGCAAGAGGATCCGACCGCCACCGGATCGGTAGATATCTGTGAAGTTTGATTGATTCAAACATTTCCTCAAGAAACAGTCCGAAGTCGCTTCTTTGAGCTCGTCCTTGAGCAACTGAGATATTGCATGCTGTATGTTGCATGTCGAATTAGATTCAATTGGGGACTTCTCAACCTGGAGGGTCCTTGCTCCTTGCCTACGCGAGAAAAAGGTGGGGCTAGAACCATAGCGTGGAGATCATGCCAAACCGAACTGCGGTCTCATCTACAGAAATGTCCTCGATTCCATTCTATTTCATGCCGTAGAAAAAGATCTCTTTCAAACTGCTCCTGTTCAATCCAAAAGAGACGACGATCTTTTAGCGCGCTGTATTGCGCCTGCAAGTACCGCCTGTAGTTCAATCGTTCAATTGTGGGTAGTGATTGGGAAGTGATATTGAAACCATGAAATCAATGTTGACCCCGCGCTTCTCAACGGGTAAACATTGTTACGATGATTACCCTGCATCTTTTTCAATCTAAACTTCCCTTCTTTTGTGAAAGGAGAAGTGGTTTCCATCAATACGCACCCCGGAAGTTCAAGTTTCCCCTTGCCACGAACAAATGGAGTCTGTATCGCCCTCAGCAAGCCCAGTCCAAGGAGTTACGACTGCAGAAGCCAATTCAAACGGTGCGCTGACTTTGAAGTCCAAAGCAGTTGCACATACCACGAACAACTGAAACTATGACACAAAGCTTGCATAAGACGGGATTTTCTCTTTCGTTATAAATTAGACGCAATGATGCTATCAGGTACAAAGTATGCAAAGGACGCATTAGACAGACTGAGAGATCTAAACAACAAGTCTTAATGCTCTCTTGGACTTTTCCTGACTACAAGAGAAAATACCACTAAATATACTGTACTATACAGTAGATTGAGACTAGAGTACTGTGTTACATTCAGTTGGGACAATTCAATTGTGCCAAACAGTACGAAGAGTGTAGTATCCATTTCCTTACCCTAACTTTTCGCCACATATCTATTTTCCCACTGTCTCTTTTAGATAACCTTCTTTCTCTAGAATGCCTGCTTCGCACTGCTCAAATAGCAAACAACAAACACTGGAAGGCATATACCTATCTTTAGGCATTGTCGTTGCAGTACGTCTTCCAACACATTTTGGGGAATGCAGCTTCTTTTAGTAGCTTCTTAGCAGCATTAGAACGTTCGTCAGCCCAAATCTTATAAGTGTCGAACGTTCCGTTCCTCTTATTCAATGTACATGGGTGAAAAGATCTCCAGGGGGATCTCCCTTCTTTCAAGAGTGAAGCTATGCTGAATGCAAGGCTCGAATGGTCATATGCCTTAACAGCCTTCCACTTTTTACGAGGATACTTTTCGAAGACCGATCGATGAGCATATTGAGATGTCCCACGGAAGCCGTAGACGTCCTCGTCGAATTTCGATGCGATTCCGAAATCGATTAGGAAGGGTTTTAAATCTATATCTATATCGCTGGTAATCGTCATCATAAAGTTCTTTGG
>Ga0115005_10001580_pt1 | contig 18143 bp, 20 predicted proteins | sample ArcOceMetagenome_FD_87163 | JGI IMG/M metagenome (GOLD analysis project Ga0115005, IMG submission 87163) | Marine eukaryotic phytoplankton communities from Arctic Ocean - Arctic Ocean - Greenland ARC118M Metagenome | ecosystem: Environmental > Aquatic > Marine > Oceanic | place: Arctic Ocean... | reverse complement strand
TGGCAGCTATGAACATGAATGTGGACGTGGGCGTGGATGCAGGTGATGATAATGATAATGAGAGTGCGAATGAGAGTGGTGGGGCAAAGACGCGTACTAAAGTGGGGAATCCACAGAGGGCGCTGTGGAAACGAAACATGTGGGAGGTGAGCGCTTCCCTCAGCTCCATGCTTCAACCGCACAAGGGGGGTGGCAATGACAATGGCAATGGCAATGATGGCACTTCTACGGGGGGCAGTGGAAGTGTTGTGTACGAAGCGGCAATCGCAGCAATACTCGCAGATGATACCAAGACGGCATCGAGGAATCCTCTCCTTGCAAAGAATTGGATGGATTTGGTTTGGATATTTTACAGAGGGCATCAAGCTAGGTTCATGGAACTGATGTACAATGCGCACAACAATGTGAGGAGGATTGGGAGTGATGTTGTCAAGTATCCTCTGGAAGGAACCGAATTCAAAAGGGAGGAAGAAGAGCAGTTGACTTGTACTGCAGAAATGAGTCGATTGGAGGAAGGTGCCTTTCTCTCGCGTCTTTCGCAGCAATCCCCATCCCAATCATCTTCGCATGGACAAGGGGAGTTGAAGAAGGGTATCAGTGCGTTCTTGACGGGAATTCAGGATGTACAGCGTTATCTTATGGGTACGATGGATACATTGATTCATGCCTCTGATCCAGATGGTCAGGTGAAGATGAGTCAAGAGGAATATGAACCTTTGCTGCGTTTCATCCTCCACCTGGTCCTTTTCTTTGATTCCTTTTGTAGCAATAATGATGGAACATCTCCTGCTTCTGTGTTTCATTCCAATGTCATTGCTCCGAGATACAATCAATTGGTGCTTGTCTATCTGCAACAGCTGATGGAGCAAAAGCCTCTTTGGGGATTTACTTCTCTGTACGCATCTCTTTTGCCTGAGGATCAAATGATTAGCGTGTGTTGTGAGTTTTGGTCTTCCAGTGTCTTTGAGGAGAAAGATCGGCGTATGATGCTGAAACATGCCAGGGAATACTTTGATGATGGTCTTGATCTTGTCATTCTGAGGGATATTGTGAGAATGAGTTTTCAATCGGTTCATGAGGACCAATTTTATGAACCTTTGAGTGTGGCGTCCTGGCTCGGTACGGAGAAAGCTAGTTTCAACGATCAACAATTATTTGACCCAGAATTGGAGTTTATGATCTCACCCGATGATGTACGCAAGATGCACTCCATCCGCTGGTTAGGTTTGTACAACGAGCACTATGCTGATGCTCTCATTTGTGCGAATATGTTGATGAGGAATCTACTCCTCGAGCTTCCTACTCCTTCTCTAGAGGAAAATGACGAAGATACATATGATGATTGGGTGGATAGCATCAAGTTATATACTGCGAAGGTGCTACAGTCGAGATTCCTTCCGTCGGATATTGCACAAGTTGCAATGGGATCCATCAACGACGATGTCTCTAGCCCTGAACACAAATTGGATAAAGAAGACGTGGAAGATTATGTGGCAGAATATGATGCCCTGGCGCAGTTCTTCGATGCGCATAATGCGTATCAAAGTTGGAAAGATGTCGTTGCTGAAATTTCTCCTTCTGTTCCTTTCGTTCGCGACACGCGTTTTGCAGAAAGCTCTGTGGAGAGTGATGTCGCCATGAATATGGAAATCATGAAATATGTTAAGAAGAAGAAGGATATTGCACAGCGATTGATAAAGATTGCCGAGGTTGCCAAAGACAGCTTGATGCAAGTGCTTGAGTACGATAATGGTTGGCTGTACTTGGAGCATGGGGATGCTACAATTACTGATGCTATCGATGAAGTTTCCCGGAGAAAAAAAGAAATGCATGATCTTCGTTGCAAAGTTCTACCTGCTGTTGTCTCCCTTGCATTTAGTGTGTGTCACAACACTGCTTGTTGGATGGACGAATTTACCATCGATATCTATGATGTATTTGGCGACAAATCGGTTGACGTAATTTCGCGCATTACTAGCAAAACAAGCTTTGAAGCAGATGGTTTAGAAAATCCATTCCAAGCATCTAATTGGCATCGTATGTCGTTGTTGTTGGCTAATACCGTAGCATCGAGTGATACGAAAATTGCAGAGTCCATGTCACAGAACGAGTTGTCGGCATTCATGAATTGTATGGTCGAGACTAATATTTGTCTATTGGTTGATCAGGATTTAAAAAATAACTAAGCTATCTTTTATCAAGGACTTGTTTACCAGCTAGAATTACTTGTATGCGAGGAGGTGAAAGACGTTAATTCTGGCAAACTCCATACTGTTCGTCCTAGCTATCAGCTGGAAGGCCAAATTGTGGTGGCGAGGGTTCTACTAGCTAGCTAAGTGAGGGTTTCGGTGGATTTTGAATTTAGACATGATACAATTGTATTGCAAGTCTCGGTTGAACAAGCAAATTGAATTATTGGATTGTTCAAGCAGTTTTGCCAAAATGTGACGCGTTTCGGCCTAAGACTTCTTCAACACTTTTGAAGATTCTACTCTTCCGAAAGTTTCTCATCGGTTCAACGCTTCTACTCCAAAATGTCATTATTTTTCTTGTAAACGGGGTTCTGTTTCTCACGAAGAAAATTTTCTCTACTACACGTACTCCAAATTATTCCCATTACAAGTTCGTATTGGTACCAATTAAAATCAAAGAAAAACATGGGAGACGACGCTGTTGACGAAGAGAAATTGATCTTGTGCTGTGCGGTAGGCTGTGCAAATTGCTCAATCCTCCCAGAACTGTGTGCGGGATGCTGCAGTGGGAAGATTGGCCTCTGTTGCCTCAATGCCGAGGTTTGTTGCAAGCCAGGTGCACCATGCTTGCCCTGCTGTTGTATAGGGCCCAAATGCGAGAATGACGGTGCTTCGATTGTCAATGCTCAGTTGCAGTGCTGTTGTCTGGTTTGCTCCGCAGCACTCCCATGCAATGATGAGGTACCTGTTGCGCTTACCATTGCTGGATTGACCCTTTACCCAAAATGCGGATGCTGTGTTAAGCAGAGCGTAAGTTGCGTTCGTTCTGGATACACACGTACTTGCCACGCATGATTGTAAAATTGTAATAATCTAACACTTTACCATGTAATTTCAACAGGAGATTATGGAGCGTTAGGGGAATCAATCAATTATCTCAATTTCAATTCGAGTGAAGAATGTGAGTCTATTCAGCATTATTAAAAATCAGGGCACAAGACTCATTTATACAAAAAGCACTAGTGTACGTGCACACGTAACATTACTTCCGACTACGACTCGCCATTCAAAACCTGTAAGAGATAACCATAACCTATAAGATACCGGATGTAAACCATTATCATTGCGTGTAGTGTAGCTGGACTTCATCTCTTTTATTTTATTTTTAGAAATCAAAAGCATTCGTCAATTAAAATGTCGAGAGTGTCACCATGCTCTCCTTTGAGCGTCGAAACCATGCAATTGTAGAAACACAAAGTGGTACCGGTAGGCAAATTGCCAGTTATTAATAGTTTCCACCTTCTTCACGTCCTAAAACTAAACATTGAATTCGTATCTCTATTTTATTTTTTACAACACACATTGAATATGATCATACTGTATGACCTAGCAAACGATGTCATGTCATCAAAATATCACGCAACGCTTACACCACAACACATCCCATCACATCACACACCATCCTGAAACAACTTGGGCGCATAATTCTGCGGATCCCTATAAGTCCCACCAAGCTGATCAAACCACATAAACAAATGCCCATAATTATACTTGAAAAGCTTGTGATGAACATGATGATCCCCCGGCGTCCCAAACCCCAATTTGCGAAAAATGCCATCCCAGGGAAAGACCACTTCGGAATGAATGAGAACGAGCCAGTTGGCGTACATGCTTCCAAAGGCCATGTAGGTCCATACATTACAATCGTGAATGATGTTAGCGGTTGCGTAGAGGGGTATGAGGATCATGAGGACGGTATCGGCTATGCTTCCGTTGAATGCGTCAAAGAGGCGGGGGTTTGTGAATCGATGATGGGGTTTGTGGGATTTTTTGTAGAATTCGGGGCTGATGCTGTGCTCTAGCCTGTGCATTATGTACTGTATACCGTCCTGTGTTACGAGACATGCGAATACTCGTGACCATTGTATGGTCCCATGGAAGGAATAATAGGATGGAGGCATTAGGTTGAGCATCCAGGTGACGGCGAGGTATAGCGAGAGGAGGACGAAACCTTCAGGTTGGGAGAGGTGAGTCTGCAGGCCTTCGAAGAATTCGTATTTTCTAGCCCCTGCAGTTTGAATGGATTTCGGTGTGTAATTCTGATTCTTGCTGTACATGTAAAAGATTGGGATAAGAAATACGTGTCCGATGAAGACGGCTAGGATGCCTAATGTGAGGCCTAAAGGTTTGGGACTTTCGTCTTCTCTCGTGGCATCATAGGTGTACCACTCGGGTTTGAACACCTTCGAGTAATGAGTTGGCAGATCTTGGCTTGTCATGATCAATGGAAGTGCTGACATTAGTGGCCACACTGATGTTATGGCCAATACTAAGAGTTGTTCCTGTATTGTTACAGGTACCGTGGACATTAGTAGGGGCGGGCTGCTGCTGCTGCTGCTGCTGCTCGACGGTGAGGAAGATTTTGTCTGCATTTTCCAACAGAACAAACGCAACTAGGAGTGGGACTAGGAAGTGCGATGGAGCGTATTAATATCCAAAGGCAAGTTTCTCCCAATGCTATTTTGTGTTTGCCTTTTTTGAAGTCACGCAGTTGAGGTTGTTCCTTTGTGGCTTTGGTTGTCTTGTTCTCAGTGTGTTGTCGTGTTGAAGCTAGTCTATCGCATCGTTCTCTCTCTTTCCTTCTTTTTTGGATTTGTATTGACTCAGATTGTTATGTTCTATTGGATACTCTCCCGATAAGATAGGGATAATGATGGAACAATACAAATCAATCATCAAATAAATCATCGCCTCACAAATCCAAATCTTGTGGAAAATGCGATTAAAGGAAAGTGGAAATAGTCTGCCTCTATTACTTCCGGATGGATTCATCTGTGTTATCTCTGATGATGCTCATAATTAGTTACGTAGATTGGTCGCGATCTTGGTGAATTCGGTACGTGTACTCATAGGCAAAGTGTACTGGGCGTGGGGGTAGCAGTAAGTGGCAAAAATGGAAGCATCTACGGTGTCCTTTTACTCGTAGCTCTAATCATATTCTACAATGTGATACTATCAATTATACGTGTACGTGTACCTTATTTTCATACCTCTTTACCTTCTTAGTTTTGCATTGTATCTCTGGCATTGATCGGTCAACGCAGTTACTAAAGAGTATAGTGATGGATCACGTGACACGTCGTCTAGGTACGAAAATGCCCTCCCTTTGTCATTGCTATCGTCATTAGCTGAAATGGCTTCAACGCACGATCCACATTTCCACCTACCGTATTGATTTATTGTTGAGAGAAGCACACGAATGAATCTTCTCATGAAAAGTTTAGCATCCAACGATTTCATATTGTTCGGTGGAAGAAATGTCGAAGGGTCCTCTTCGGCCATCTTGACGTGAGTAGTCAAAATAAAGAAAGCAGATACCATCGATCTGAGCATTAGTTTGACGATTGCATTGTATAATCTCTTCTCCCAATACGTGAAGTAACTCTGAAAGGAGGAGAGCAATGTCGATGAAGTGGAGTTGGTCTGAGAAATAGCCATGATTATTTTAAGAATCAGAGGACTCATTGATTTGAGGCTCTTTTCAATAATTTTGCCTTTTTCTTCAGCAGTCTTCTCGATCGCATTTATTGTGGTACCAACATCAACCAATGGAATCTTGATGTCTACGAATGATTCACATTCTATTGAGTTCACAAGGGCCTCCGCAGCTGCGAAAGGGGGGAAGTCATGAGTATATTATCATCCATTTGGAGGCTCGTTGAATGCGGATCTTTTTAGAAAAGGAATCAATCAGACAAAATGCTTAAACTTACCTGTAGAATGTTTTCTAGTTTCTTCCAGGAAAGACTTAAAGGTATCAATGGCATTGTTTGCTTTGGTGATAAATCCCAAGACACCTTGAGAAGACCAATTTAAGTACGTGAATGATGGTTCCAGTACATCATTCATTCGTTTGACATGGTCTCGCAAGATAGTGAATTCAATTGGCGACATGGACATATGCAATGAATTGTATACCTTGACTAGTTTCTCCAGCTCAATCAAATATCTGCTTCGACATATGAAGAAATTTAGCAGTATATCGTGTAAATAAAAATAAATAAATAAAAATAAGCAAACAAGTCCGCACTTACCTATCATAAATGTGTTGCTGAAGCGTCAAAAATGTCAGGGTTTCAGGGATATGATATCCCATTGAGTCAAAATGTTTGGCTTCAGCGATGGCGATTCTCACTTCATCAGAAAAGTTGGTTTTAACACGATCAAACGATTCAGATTGGGACTCTATGCTAGTATCATTATCACTATCCAAAGAAGTCAATGACATGTCCCCATCATGCACTGTGTGATTATCTCTTGTCAACAGAGACCTTTGGAGACCATACTGGCAAAGTTCTTTTACCTTGTTACACCATTCTTCGTATGTGGCGACTTTGAATTGGTCTATTTCCTTGGCAAAGTTGAGATATTTGCGCTTTACCTTTTCCCCACGTGTTGTGTTCAAGATATCGCCATGTTTCTGGAAAAGAACAATGACTTTTTTCGTTCGGAGGTAGATATCATTTGCCCATGCTACCACGCCAGGAGTCTTACGATTCCTCCGGCATAGATGTGGGTTATCTTTGTAGTACTTGCTAAAGCAGAAAATTGCTTGATCAAGCTCCAATTCATAACGATCAAGTATGTCTCGGTGCCTTGCTTCAAGGATTACTGTTCTAGTCCCTAGACCTTTCAGCTTGAGCACCAATGCATATGCAGATTCGGATGAACGTAACTGTTGGAAAGCTCTCTCAATTGATCCTTCAGCGCTCTTCTCAGTCATAGAAGCAGTATCGTGAAACTTCTGGCGTATGATTTGCCATTCTGATTTGTTGCACACATCGAATACATCAATCTGGCTATTCACAATGATATCCGTCAACGAGTCCACGCGGCTTACAATGTTGTTCACTTCCTTGTTCTCTCCGGTGATTGCTAATAAGTGAGGGCTGAAGAATTTTGTTAAGCCACTCACAGACTCTATAATTTCTAGCAAGTCGACGCAAATGTAAGCCATGTGGTCTGTCTTCTCGAACAGAAGAACTCGATCAAATTCCCACCTCCTCTGATTCGTACCCATATCTTCAATTCGCTCTCTAGTAACCATGTACGAAGACCTCCAGGTCTCAAGCACTTGTTTTGACTGTTGCACTTTCTCTTTGACAGCTGTCAGATCATCGCATCGTAAATCTTGAGGTTTTACGAAAGATTTCACTCTAGATGCAATCTGATTTCCAACTCTTTCCATTAATGGTGACATCCTTTCGTCACGGTTGTAGTGACGGGAAACTGTCCAAACCATCCTCATTCCATCTACCAAGGATGGAATAGCAGTAATCATTGACGACAGTGTTCCGTCACTCAAAGTGCGAAGATGACGTTCAAGAGTACTCAAGAATTTTGCGTTATCTGCAGCTTCGACTGCCAATTTCACCACTACACTAATATTATCCTGCATTTTTCGACTTTGCGATGATCCAGCAGAAGCTTTTAGGGTATTGATAAATCTTTGCATGTTTTGGCTTTTAATTTGTTCCATGATGTCGGACAGGACAACATGCCGTCGTCTCCAGAAGTCTACTTCTCCCATTGGAAAGTCATTATTTGGCTGTTGCAGTAATTCAGCTTCAATACTGCGAGTAAGCACAATGTTCCATTCTGAAACAAGTCTCTCGATTCTTTTAATGGAGGTTTGACTATTCATGGCACTCGTTTTCGTAGCTCCCATTTGGTCATCAGTTTCAAAATCGGCAAAATCTGGTACAACAAATTTTACTCCTTTTTCTTGTTGATCAATAAACCTGCAGACTCTAGAGACAAACTTTTTAGCGCAGGACAGGTGAAGGGAAGATCTCAGGTTGGATTCACGAATCGTTTTGGTCGACATATCATATCGAAGTAAGGGTAAAAGGACATTGTCGAGGACAAACACAGATCCGAGCGCTTTCTTCTGTTGTGGTATATTTGTATTTGATGAGCATTTGGCTAGATTTCCTGTAGGATTTGATGCGGCAATGGTAAAGGCATTGTTCTCGCCATCGCCAGAAATCTCATCATCAGCGGCACTCATTATGTTTCCTTTCGACCTTTATGCAAACAAGATGCAAATGCCAAAGGACTTCGAATATGTTTGACTCAAGGTCGGAAAATGCTGAGTTGATAAAGCAGGATCACGAGTCAAGTAGAACGCATGTGAGGTGAAATTAGATTGAGCAGTCTCCTGACTTTTCCAATGAACATCAGCCTCTTCGTCTTCAGAATGTTTCTATTTTCAAAATTTCCGATCAATTTGAAATTGAGTCGTTTCCCAGAAAATTTGAACATTTTTAAAATTTGAACATTTGTCTTTATTATTACAGCCGTCGGCACCAACTGTGCTGCGATTGATTCAGTTGGTTTGTGCAGTGCGCGTGTACGTGTACTAGTAGAAGTATCCATGATTGCACGTTGTTTTTGTAATAATACTCGTACAACTACAAGCACACACGCCCGTGTGAAAAAAATCAAAGAAGGTCAATGCCAGCGACGAGAGAAAGTATTTGAATTTTTCTTTTCTGAATGTTACTGTACTTAAAAATTAATTACACGCGTACACGTAGTTGATGAATACTTTTTCGTAGATATAGAAAAAGCATCAGGTTGGTTTGATTTCAAGTGCTGTCGAAATAAACTCATGGTCGTGACAGCCATATTTTGATAATCGTGTTCCATCTTAACTAAAGGATTCAATCCCGAAAGTGGACCTGACTATCATCGCTTGCTATCATGCATACACTTAGGCAACGGTCGCTAACAATCTGTCAAGGAGCTCTGCCTTCCTACCACTGACCTTGAGTCCCTTGGCCCTGAGACAATCCTTCAGCTCGACAACGAGCATACGGTGATATACTCTCGTACCATTTCTGGCTACGTGAATCTTCACTGGATGATGGGTACCCTTTGCTGATACCTTCTTTTGAATATTATCGCTCGAATAATTGATCGCAATTCCACCTAAAGCAGGGCGCCAGCATTTTCCATTCTTGTTTACTTTTTTCACCGTTTTTTTCACAGGAACCCAAACAGGTTTGGGTCCAGGAAGAGAAGTCAAGAAGGATGAAGTAGGTTTGGACGCAGAAGGAGCCATGGACGACGAGGCGGGTTTGGACGCAGGAGGAGCCATAGACAATGGAGTAGTGTTGGACTTAGGAAGAGAAGCCATGAAAGATGGAGCAGGTTTGGATGTAGGAGGAGCCATGGATGATGAGGCGGGTAACACGGAGGCAGTAGCTGCAAGAGCAGGATGAAGAGGAGCACCAATCCTAGTGATTTTGAGAGGAATCGCACCATCGACTTTTGGCCCTACCACCATAGTTTTTAAATCACTGGAACCGCATTGTTTGGAAACGAACTTGGGCAGGATTGCTTTCAAGTAGTTTTTGGTGAGGGAATTAGAGGTCCCTTTAGTGGCGCTTCCCTGTCGCGAGTTGGGGAAAAGATCAAGTAAATATAAATGTGAGAAAGTCACGAACCTGTACAGTTTGCCAATGTGAAAGCATTCACAAAGCACTTGCGCACTTTCAAACTTACCGTGATACGTCTTAGGTTCTCCGCACCACCATTCATTACCAATCTCTTGAATCCATCATTGGAAATATCCCTGTCTGGAAAGCGAAACACGATTTCTCGCAAATTAGGCGCCGAGGCCATGGAAGCAATAGCACTATCCGAAAAATGACTCACTTCTACAAACTCCAAATTGGGCAACAAACCTTGGACAAGCAGACTGCGAAAGAATACAGCATCGGTAGCATCCATATATGCCAATGTAAGAGATTTGATATTGGGACAGCGTTTGAATAAATCTTCAATCGGTTTCTTTTGGAGATTGGCTGCTGAAAAGATGGAGAGCCCGGTGAGACGATTGCAGACGGAATCGTCGATACCATTAAAGTCATGTAGGTACCACGTGAATGCGATTGAAAGTGCAATATCTCTGTTACTGCATTGGGCTTTGGTATTGATCTCCTGGACTAATGCAGCTTGGCTCATGCTATTGTAGAGTAATGATTCAATGTCATCAAAGTTATGATTATCTCGTACATAACTGTCAGATGCGTAATTGATAATGAAGTCAGATGACGAGAGTGAGTTTCTGAAGCGTTCAGATGCTTTGCTCATCATCGATCTAGCCGAGCGGCGCTTGTTGCCATTTTGTGATCCATAATATCCCATGTTTCGATGCAGATTGATTCAAGATGGCTGTTATATTACTTGCTTGGAAAGGATCGTTGAGCAGACTTGTCTTGTTGTGAAAGAGCTGTGTTGATCGGTGCACTTTTGTTCCTAATTATTTTTATGAGCTTTGGTCGTTGGTATGGTACGGTATCTTATCATCTGTATTCTACTCCAACAGGAAACTGCATTATCATATCGTTATTCTCTCATTCCAAATCAAGTATGGAAAGTATGTGCCAGTTATTCATACTACTGTACATGATGAATCACACGTCGTGTAAATGTCTTGTCCCAACGGTTTTTCGACTTTTGTCAATGTTGTACCAAGGGATATTGTACCAAACCTGTACCATGATTGCAACGTTCAAAATTATTCTTGCCGTGATAGTAATTGTTCCTTGCGTAGATGCCATCTGTATGTTCGAATGTGCTTATAAAAAAGATTTGCACGCAAGTTCAAAGTGAACTAAGCACATGAGTTTGTGAGAACGTGAAAATTTCGTGAACGGAACAAAAACGGGATAGAATGAATCAAATAGAATTCAAAAATGAAGATGCGCGCGCTCGTGAGAAGTTCCGCCTGAAAATAATTTTGCTGATTATCGCACACCCTCCCCCCAAACTTTGAGGGAATGGATGGATGGATGGTGGGTGAAAACATCTGGAAAAAAGATAATGTGCTGCCCGAAGATGGAAGATCCAAAGACGCCTCTCGCCAAAGCGAACGGAATCCATCCATCCATCCGATCGATCCATCGGAAGGAACAAAGAAACTGCAAACAACCACAGAACCTAAGCAAAAATGTTGACAAACACATCTTCACGTATAGTAGCTTCACTCTCCAATGCTGCAAGAAAGAGCAATGCAGTGAGAAGCATGTCTTCAACGGCCAATGTTTGGGTCGATAAGAATACCCGTGTCATTTGCCAGGGTTTCACAGGGAAGCAGGTTAGTTCATATAGTTTGTTTAGATCGCTACGTGTACTCGTACTCGTAGTGGGTCAATCAATCAGGTTATTTGTTAGTAAACAAACGATGACTTCTTGGCGAAAGAATTCACAGGTCAATCATACTATATCATTGAATAAAAAACTTATCGTTTGTTTTACAACACAACCGAAACGAAACCAACCATTATTAATATTAATATTTCATTCCATCACATCACATCACATCACTACTCTATCCAAATAACTACACGTACACGTAAAGGGAACATTCCACACCGAACAAGCCATCGAATATGGAACAAAAATGGTGGGAGGAGTGACCCCCGGAAAAGGCGGCCAAACCCACCTCGATCTCCCCGTCTTCAACACCGTAGCTGAAGCAGTAGAAGGAGTCCGACCCGATGCCAGCGTCATCTACGTCCCTCCACCCTTTTGCGCCGATGCCATTCTTGATGCTATTGAGAATGAGATCCCTTTAGTAGTCGCAATTACCGAAGGTGTCCCGCAGCGGGATATGGCCAAGGTCATACATGCCCTAAACACTCAGAGCAAGACTAGGTTGATCGGACCTAATTGTCCAGGAATTATCAAACCCGGTGAGTGCAAGATTGGGATCATGCCGGGTTACATCCATACTCCCGGAAAGATTGGTGTTGTCAGTAGGTCCGGGACGCTGACCTATGAGGCTGTGCATCAGACTACGGTGGCAGGTTTGGGGCAGAGTACTTGTGTTGGTATTGGCGGAGATCCTTTTAATGGAACCAACTTTATTGATTGTCTCGAGCGTTTTACGAATGATCCTCAGACAGAAGGAATTATCATGATTGGTGAGATTGGAGGGAGTGCGGAAGAGGAAGCTGCTGAGTGGTTGAAGGAACATGGGGATCCAAATAAACCCGTTGTTGGATTCATTGCGGGTATGACGGCTCCTCCAGGACGTCGTATGGGTCATGCCGGGGCTATTATTGCAGGAGGAAAGGGAGGTGCAGAAGAAAAGTTTGCAGCTCTTGAGGAAGCTGGGGTTTATGTCACTCGTTCCCCTGCTCAACTTGGATCAACAATGGTGAAGGCAATGGCTGAGATGGCTGCGAAGTCGGCATGAGAAAGAGAGACAGTATTAGTGTACCGGTAAATGTTCGGATGTGATCAAACACCGTGAACGGGAGCAATTTGAGACAAATGACACATTTTCAAATGTATCCAGACTACGTGTACTCTTAGTACATACATTTTGAATTTGCATGGACGATTGCTCCTTACCATACATTCATGTAGCTTTTGAGCCTTTATAGAAGAAGACATTTTGAATTTATATTACACAGCTTGAAATCATAATAGATTACTTGAATGATATGCGTGAAAGTACCGGTATTCCCCTTGAATCTTTTATAAATAAATCGTTATCTCATTAATGTTTTAAAAATAGACACAGAATGTAAATGACAGGGGATGAAGATCGTCTATTCCGCAGCGGATGCAGTCGATCCTGCCATAGATTTTTGCGAAGATGCCCAGGACGAGGTAACCTGAGCCTTGTTGCCATCCAAGGAGCCGTGGTTCAAGTACTCTCTCTTTGTTGCGAAACAACCGACCATCATCATCATTGGTAATCCAAAGAGAAATGCAAGAATAACACCATAGCAAACCAGGTTGCTGTAAATAAAATGGAGCTCGCGAACATCCAATGCCAGCTTGGTCCATATGGCGGTGTCTGTATTGTCTACGTTCTGCTTCTGATCCTCGAACCAATAAGTAGGAACAATTTTACCCCCAATAACATCCGGGGTAAGGATGTTCGAGGCAGAGCAAGGGTAGGTGAAAGCACCTACTGAATCGTAACACTTGCCGCTAGCATCTGAATATCTAGCTAGTTTACAGTGTTCGTTCGATTCAGGGTCACACTCCCAAATCGAGTGACTGACACCATACCTGATCTTAGATCTGACTCCAAGTCCTGTAGCCGGCTCAATGTCAATGTATGATTCAAATTCATTTTGTTCCGAGTCTCCTTCGATGATTAGTTGTTGAGTAATATTGGTAAGATGCTGATATTTGTCGCTGCCCTCAGCGAAAGCTCCTGGATCTGAGCTTGCATCAAGGATGCGGTAAACCTTGATACCATTCCCATCAACTGAGTCTACGTGTAAGTTACTTTGCTGCGAAAGTAAGACATGATCTCCATGCATGTAGAAAGGATTGTGGTAGTAACTATTATAAAAGGTGAGAAGCCATGATTCGAGATGAAAAATATACTCGTATGTGTATTATTGTTGAATAAAAAACTCACGCTGGGCGTCCCTTCTCACTAGGCCCTTGCGTCACTCCAATGGCTTGTACTCCATCAAATGGCAAACCAACTCCTGTTACATTGGTAACATTTGTGCCTACGAAGGTATCTGGTAATGGCCTAAGACGAGAAATCATGTGGCACAATTCATCATCGCAAACATAAGGGCGAGCTCCCCAATCTTCTTTGAACATAATTGGCGCCTTTGTGTCTTTCATGAATACTGGGAAGTCTTCCTTGAAAGTGTGACCATAAGTGAGACTGATATGGTTGAAGTATCCAGAATAACCTACAACAAGAGAAATTAATTAGTGCATCGTCATCAATTTCGAGCAATCAAAAGTAATTATAGCCACAAGTAATCACTCACCAGTTGCGGGAAAATATTGTGTGGAAGATGCGTTAACTTTCTGAGAGTATGATTTCTTATCACTTTGAACAGCATCAGTTTGGCGCATGCGAGCATTTCCTGTTGAGTGAAACGTGACGTGGCTGTCACTTCCTTCAAAGCTCTCGTAACGACCGAAAAACTTGTGTTCAGGGATAGAGAGTTTGTCACCAGTTGCTTTATCTGGGCACATAAATTGTACATTCTTTTTCGAGGCGGTCTTCCCACTCTCACGCCCAAATAGAGCTTCGCTGGCTTCTCCAATGTCAACTGTTGGATTAGTACCATCGGGGGTCGCTGTGTATTTTCCAACATAGTTAGAACCTAGTACTCCTTCAACAGGATACAGGCAGCCATGAGCTGTAAGGTCCAAACCCTTATACATTCCCGAAGCAAGACAGCACCCAGTGGTTTTGTAATCATCGCCACCGTCAGCACATGCACACTGTACCATGGATGGATCAGGAGCAACGAGAAGTGTGTCATCAATTTCTTTGCACATACTCATTGTCGAATAAGTAGCCGAATATGGCTTGCAGTCAATACCACCAAGGAGAATATCATCAGTAGTAATTAATTCATGTCTTTCAGGAGCAAACCCGCTACACATGAAGTCGAGTGGAGAACCAGTCAGAGGAGCAGAGTCCGCGCAAGTGGATAAACAAACCTGATCAATAATTTGTCGTTGTTATAACACAGTGAGTCGAGGCAAAATCAGATGTTGACCCACCACAATGATCACTTACCGATCCTACTTTCTTCGTGTAAGACGCAATATCTCCAAGCTCAATTGGAAGAGTTCCATCCATTCCTCCAGTCAATAGCTCAGTCGCAGTTTCGGTAGTGTTATTGATACCGTTGGCTTTCATAGTCTTGTGAGCTTGCGCAAAGTAAAGCTTTGCAATAACCTGGCCCATGTATGCTGATGGATGACCAAACAAAATTTCATTGACAGTATGACTTTGAATAACTGGGGAGTAAACTTCCTTTTGCTTATGGGCTGTTTCAACAAAGTTACTTGCACCAGAAAACATTTTGTCACCCACCTCCTTCACAACAACACCACTGTCATAATAAGCCAACAAGCTCAAATCTGACATGATACTTCCAGACTCGATCAAATGCTCATCACAAAATTGAACTCCTAATGGCGATCCTGCACTGACGTGCATGTCCCTCAACATACAACAAGAGCAATCCTCTTTGTCCATATCATTGAGTTCTGCTGTAGTACATTGCGCCTTTGTGTTTGCTGAGAAAATATTTTCAATTTGCTTTGGTGTGCACTCCATGGACAAAACCAGCGTAAATTCATCATTCACTTCACCAAGAAGCGATTGATACATCGGGGACAAGTTAGTGATCTTATCCTTCATGGAAAGATGATTAGGCATCATCTTTTCATACGACGTGACCAAGTTCCTTGCAGACGAGGACCAAGACAAGGATAAATTGCTTGGATCCCGGATAATCTCCGTACTTTTTACATCCATTTTCTTGTCTAAGGGAATATACATATCAGCGTCATTGTACTCAATAGCTCCGTTTCCTGAAGGACTCCCGTTTTCTGTCATTGCACTTGTTTTAAAACCAACGCCATACTTGATGGAATGTTTTCTTTAGATGATCAAAAGAAGCGAACGAGTGAGATAATCTTTTCGGCTGCAGGATCAATGGATATAACATGCACTCCTACAAATGATGACTTACTTGAACATATAAGGACCCTTTTCGACTGCGATCGCATCACTGCCTTTAAGATACTCCTTCGGATTCTCAATGTTGAAAAAATTATACTTTAGATTTGAAGAGTGCTTTTCCTTAAAATCAACAGAAGCTATCATATCTAGATCGGCATCATCTTTCCCACAAATCTTCGCAAATGAGAAAGGAAAATTGTGAATAACAAGAACCTTGAAAAGGAAGATAATTGGACAAAGACAAGAAACGATGGACTTACTCCATACATTGTGCCCGCATCATTCCCAAGTGTTTTTAGTTTGATTTCTGCCCTTCCGTCCTTTTGGTATTTATGCATACCTCGTTCCAACATAATGGTACCAACAACGGCGAGGACCAATCCTGTCGCCTGAAATTCAAAGCAAGAAGAGAGAGAACCATTATTAGTACATGTCGTACGAATGGTTAATAATATTCCGAACACATATCTTTACTTACTCGAATAATCTTGCTCATCTGTCTTTTGTTTTGTGAATTGCAATGCGATGATTACTTTCAGTTTCGTAATCGAATCAGAGTCACAGCAGTTTTCACAATGAACAACTCGTCTATTTTTTCTTTTTTTGTAAAAAAAGAAATTAAAAAAGTTTAAGAATCGTGACAGGAATGAATAGGGGACCGGGGGAGGCATATCATAACGCGCAATAAGGTAAGCGAAGGTGATTTGTAATTTTCTATCTACACGTACAGTAGAGAATAAGACCGATCATCAAGTATTTGTAGCCGTCAGCTGTTCTTAATGCGCAAAACAGCAGTGCTGCTGGATGAGAGTACCGGTATCATAATCTCACTACTAAATTTGACTGATGCAAGATTGTGCTTTTGAACTCACAGCAGCGAGAGGCTCCAATTTGAAATTGATAAATTGTTCCTCCCCACGACAGGAGTCCAACGACTCCATCCAGTCACATCTCTAAAAATGAAAGCGTCGCTGAAGCCGCCGCTGACACTGATACCCTGCACTTACGAGGACTAGACGGTGGGCCCGTCATCCCTCTTGATACTGACCTGCGTAACATCACCCAAGCTCAAGCGAATGCATATGTGGCTGAAGCTGGAGTACTCTTTTCAAATTACTTCTCAGAGGGGACAATCCCAGCAGACAATGTTCTACGCGCCAACGAGCGAGCTGGACCTGAAGGAGATTCCAAGGTACTCGTGGCATGCGGCGTCCCTCCTGGTGTGTGGGAAAGCCGCTTTGCAGATATTGATTATAGGGATTTTGCTTTTAGTGGTAGAGCCATTCCGAGACTGGAGATGGACTTTGACTCAAATTGTTTATATGTGCACAATGTGCCTGGTGCAACACATCAACGAGTCCTAACTGAAATGATTATTCAATTGGGCAGTGCATTGTGTGGAAGAGGCACTTCGCGAAGGAATGCAGGAATTACTTCGAAAGAATTTGCGCAATATGGTAACATCATCATGCAGCCTGATATTATCATTTTAGGTCCTAGAGGCAGGCCTGGCATCCCATCTGTGACAATAGCTGTGATTGACATTGAAGTCTCACACCGATCCACCCGAGCCTCGAGACGTCACGTCGAAAACATTTTCCAGAATCCTAATGTCACGCTTGTGGCCGAACTAAAAATACATGCTCGCAGGGTTGACGATTCCTTTACAGCTACGTTAGTGGCTTGGGTGAACCCACCAGGAGCCCCCCATAACATGATTGAAGTACATTGTCTCAACGATTTTGGGACAAGCGCCATGATCCGGCAAGATGAAAATAGTTGGAGGGAAGACATGTCTAATGATGGTGTTCCGAATACTGCCGTTCCGCAAGGTGCCGGTTTCATTACTCCACCCAATCGAGACCACCAGGCTCCACGCGAAGATGCTCGACTCGATGCTAGGGATATTCTCAGAACTAATGGAAATGACAACACATTGCATGAGGAGGTGGAATGTGCCGTTGGTCGTGATCCCAATTTCTTTCGCATCGATCTTTCTCCAATCCTTGAAATTGCCCACTTCACTCTACCGGTACCTCTAAATGATGACGAAGTAGACCATGATGAGGAAGAGGATCCTCCCAATTGAAATGGAGCAAGATTGCTGTACTATGCTCTTCTCTTTGATGAACGACGAGGATGAGTCTGAGGATGAGTCTGAGGATGAGTCTGAGGATGAGTCTGATGATGAGTCTGATGATTATACAGTACACATCAGGTGTGTCAGTAGATGGGAATGAATCTTGTTGCTTCACATGTTGAGAAACGAGATGGTGATGTTTTGTGCTCTTTGTTGCCTGTTATGTTGCTCGTTGTGGAGTTGTGAATATAATAGGGGTATGTAATGGGGGGAACGTTTCATACAAAAATCAAATCTAAATACCCTAAAACAAAATGTCACTACCGTT
>Ga0115005_10001579_pt1 | contig 18147 bp, 14 predicted proteins | sample ArcOceMetagenome_FD_87163 | JGI IMG/M metagenome (GOLD analysis project Ga0115005, IMG submission 87163) | Marine eukaryotic phytoplankton communities from Arctic Ocean - Arctic Ocean - Greenland ARC118M Metagenome | ecosystem: Environmental > Aquatic > Marine > Oceanic | place: Arctic Ocean... | reverse complement strand
CTCATCTGAAAACATCTTTTTCTGCTATTTTTCCTGAAAAAATAATTCAATAGAAGGACTATTCAATGATTTTTTTAGAAAAAATATCAAAAAAATCTGAATTTCAGTTAAGCACTTTTCAAATGGTAACAAGTCTATTTTCAAAATGGACGAACTAGAGCTTACCGCTAAACTGTTTTCGCTTCGTTAATTATTGAACTGTTCCCCCAGAAATTAAAGAACCAATTATTTTACTCCATACTGTGGGATTAGCAGTTTAACAATTAGCGAAACGGAAACAGTTCAACAGTCAAAAATCGCTTGATATATTCTCTATATATTAATGTAAAACTTGTTTACAAATATCTTGTTAACGTAAAAAGTAACCAGTCAAAGATGTTTACGTTCAAATACTTACTTTTGCAATTTTATTACCGTAAAACGATTCTCCGAGTCGTTAACAATTAATACTTATGTTGAACTGGCTAAAAAACCTATTCGATTTTTCACAAAATAAAGAAGAACCTGATCCTATGAAATATTTGATTGTAGGCCTAGGAAACATGGGCGCAGAATACGACAATACTCGACACAATATTGGCTTTGAGGTAGTCGATGCTTTAGCGAAAGAATTTGATATAATTTTCAAAAATGATTCTTTGGGCGACTTGGCAGAGTTCAAACACAAGGGAAGAACTTTCGTTTTACTCAAACCTTCCACGTATATGAACTTGAGTGGTAAAGCAGTTCGAGCATGGATGACCAAAAAGAAAATTGAAAAGGAAAATTTACTCGTCATCGTTGATGATATGAATATAGACCTAGGCCTTTTACGATTACGAGGAAAAGGTTCTGACGGAGGACACAATGGTTTGAAAAGTATCGATCAAATGACTGGTGGAAATAATTATGCTCGAATTCGTTTTGGTATCGGAAATGATTTTTCCAAAGGAAGACAAGTTGATTTTGTGCTGGGAAAATGGACTTCAGAGGAACAAAACGTATTGCCTGAAATTATTAAAAGAGCAACTGACGGCGTCAAAAAATTTGGAACAATTGGTCTTTCACATACCATGACGGAGTTGAATAAAAAAGCGAAAAAGGAAGAAAAGAAGTAATGAATATTGAGTGATAAGTCATTCGAAAAATACTCAACACATATCACTTCACTTACTTCATTCCTAAATTTATCCTCTTCCTAAGAAATACAACTCACTTGAAAAACGTTTTTTATAAAAAAAGTAAATGCAAGTTTTTTTCAAAGTCTCCTTTTATCTTTTTCTATTTGGATTGTTCATAGCAAGTTGCAAAAGCAAAAAAGTCATTCCATCCAATCAAGATATTTCAAAAAGATCAACTAACTTTTTGCTCAAAGCATTAGGCAAAAATAAAATCGAAGCAGCATGGTTGACCGCCAAAGCGAAGATCAATTACGAAGATGATAATGAGAAAATAAAATTCACTTCTTACATCCGAATTCGAAAAGATAGTGTCATTTGGTTTGTCGTAAAAAAAGCAGGAGTGGAAGCTGTTCGAGCTCAAATCACAACTGATTCTGTTTATATCATTAACCGTCAGTCCAAAGAATATACCATCAAAAATTTAGATTTTTTTGAAGAAAAATATAATATGCCTTCGAGCTTTGAAGCGATCCAAACGATGCTCTTGGGAAATGTACTTTACCTTTCTAATCTCAAACCTGACTCAGAAATCAAAAACAATCAGCACCATCTCTACGTAGAAAAAGATAATGTGCGAGCAGAATATTGGATGGACGGAACGAACTTCCAATTGAATGAAATGCAATTTTCAGATGTGCGAAATGATCAAACCTTTCGAATGACTTTTGATGATTATGAGGAACTGGAAGATGAACAGATTTTTTCGTATTTTCGTAATCTTAATGTGTCTGGAAAAAACACGAACAATATCGACATGGACATAAAATTGTCCGATGTGAAAATTAATGAACCCAAGAGCATCAAATTTGAAATTCCAAAAAGATATAAAAAAGTGGATTAATCATCCTTCGAACCTTATCGGTTTTTGGAGTAAACGATTTTTTGTAATTATATTGTTAGGAGTTTTTTGCCTCACTTTTTCCAACGCCCAAATCAGAAAAGATTTAGAAGACCGTCGGCGAAAATTACTCCGAGATATTGAACTCACTTCCAAGCTTCTCAATAAAACCACCAAAACAAAAGCGGCAGCACTCGACCGCTACATCGCTCTTCGAAAACAAGTTCAGCAACGAGAATTATTAGTTTCAACGCTTCAAAAAGAAATCGAAATTACTGACCTAAGTATGAATCGAGCTTCTGATGTAGTCGAATCTTTGACCGATGATATTGGTCGACTGGAAAAAGAATATGGCGAACTCTTAAGGCGAGCCTACCGAAGAAAAAAAAATAGCAGTGACCTCGGTTTTATATTTTCAGCAGAAAGTATCAATCAAAGTTTTCAGCGATGGCAATATTTAAAACAATATGATGAGTATCGAAAAAAGCAAGCACAACTCATTATCGAAACCAAAAAAACGCTGACCATCAAAAAAACACACCTTCAAGAAACTAAAATAGAAAAAGAAGAGTTGATTGCTTCAGTTGGGAGACAGGCCAATATTTTGAGCGCAGAGTTGGGAGACAAATCTAGGTTGCTCCGAAATCTTCGAAAAGATGAAAAACGCCTCAAAAGTGAATTGCGAAAAAAACGAACCGATCATGAAGGGCTCAACAAGGCTATCGAAAAAGCCATTAGAAAAAATATGGCTGCTCGTCGGAAAAATGAACGAGACAAAAAGGCCAATAAAAAAGACGTCAACAAAAAACCTCAAAAAGATGATACCGTAGCGCTAAAAAGATTGACTGGTGATTTTAGAAATAATCGTGGTCGATTACCTCAGCCTGTAAAAAATGGAGTAGTCACCAGACGTTTTGGAAAGCAACAACATCCAACTCTTCCCAGCGTGCAAATCACCAATAATGGAATAGATATTCGAACAGAACAGAATACAAAAGTTTTTGCTGTTTTTGAAGGAAAAGTAGTGAGCAAACAATTCATCCCTGGTTATCAGAATATGTTGATTGTTCAGCACGGAGATTATTACACCGTTTACTCTAACTTAGGAGAAGTATTTGTCAAAAAAGGAGACCAAGTTGGAACGATGGAAAACATCGGAACGGTGGCGATGGATCGAAAATCAAATGTTTCGGAAGTTCATTTTGAAGTGTGGCGAGATAAGACTAGATTGAACCCTGAGGATTGGGTGAGGTAGTTCACGAATTACGACTCTCCGAGTCATTGCATTTTTTCCAAAAAGAAATCAAAAATGAAATTTGTAAGTATCTTGTTATTTTTATCTTTTTTGGGAAATGAATTGGAGGCTTGTATGTGTGGAGGATATACAATTGAAAATTTAAAAGAGCTGACTAGCTCTAGATTATCAAATTCTTATGATGAGATATTTCTTGGTAAGTTAGTTGGAATAGATTCTCTTGAACTAGAAATGAGTGGAGGAGATTTTTTAGGAGCAAAGGCATTTCGATTTAGAGTTTTAGAAAAATGGGTGGGAGATATTGAAAATGAAGCTGAATTTTATCAAATATCAATAGGATGTGATACTGATTTTGAAAGAAAAGATTCTATATGGATCGTATCTTTAAGAAACAGCTTACTACCATTTTTGGAATCTTCTGAAGACTCGTTACTCATGACTGATTTGTGTTCCATGAATATTAACCAATTAGATAAAGAATTTGATGTTTTTTACAAACAACTAAATCAACTTTTCCAAAAAGAAATCAAACTAAAAAATGAACAACCTCAACCACCAAACCTTTTACATTTAGGACTCATTTCAGTTGCCCTAATCCTAGGTTTTATTTTTGGCAAAAAATATTCACGTTCAAGAAATTGAAATAAGTAGAACAGATAAAAAAAGAAATATGAGAAATAAAAGTCATTTACCAAGAAAAGGAAATACCACTCCAACTAACAACGAATGGAACTTAGGCGAGAAACCTAAAACGGGTCTAAGAAAAGAGACTGAGTACGCAGTAATTGTTGGAGTCATCACTCAAGAGCAATCAGAAGATCAAGTCAAAGAATATTTGGATGAATTAGAATTCCTAGCACTCACCGCAGGTGCTGTGACTAAGAAAAGATTTACTCAAAAAATGCAAACCCCTGATCGTCGAACGTTCGTTGGATCTGGAAAAATCGAAGAGATTCGACAATACGTCGAAGACAATGAAGATATCGGCTTAGTTATTTTTGATGATGACTTGAGTGGAAAGCAAGCGAGTATTTTAGAAGAAATACTCAAAGTAAAATTGGTCGATCGAAGTACCTTGATTCTCGACATTTTCGCCAGTCGAGCACAATCTGCTCAAGCAAAAACTCAAGTCGAACTCGCACAAATGCAATATATGCTTCCCCGACTTCGAGGACTATGGACTCACTTGGAACGACAACGTGGAGGTATCGGAATGCGTGGGCCAGGGGAGAAAGAGATTGAAACGGATAGACGGATTGTGCGAGACAAAATTTCCTTATTGAAAAAACAATTGGAAAAAATTGATCAACAAAATACAACTCAACGCAAGCAACGAAGTCGACAAGTTCGTGTCTCTTTAGTTGGTTACACGAATGTTGGAAAATCTACTTTGATGAATGTACTGAGTAAATCTGACGTATTCGCCGAAGACAAATTATTTGCAACATTAGATACGACTGTTCGAAAAGTTGTGTTGGATCGGATGCCATTTTTACTATCCGATACAGTTGGATTTATTCGAAAATTGCCGCATCATTTGGTTGAGAGTTTTAAGTCAACTTTGGATGAAGTTCGAGAGAGTGATGTTTTGATTCATGTGGTGGATATTGCGCATCCTTATTTTGAAGATCAGTTGCGAACGGTAAATGATACCTTGAAAGAATTAGGCGCTTTGGAAAAACCAACCATTCTAGTTTTTAATAAAATAGATTTGTATCGCGAACGATATTTTGATGACCTCGTAGACGAAGTAACCAAAGTAGAAATTGTTACAGAATTAAAATCTAGATTGAAAAATGAATTCGATCATGTGAACGTTTTTATCTCTGCCAAGACCAAAGAAAACATTGATGTTTTTAGAGATATGTTGGAGATAAAAGTAAAAGAATTTTATGCAGTTCGTTATCCGCATCAAGTGAAACATTGGTAACTAAAATTTCGTCTAACTAAAGTTCATTTTACATTTTGTTTTTTATACTTTTAACAAAGAATTGAAAGCCAAAAGAAAAAGGATAACGATAAACGAATCATTCATTTTTAAAATTAGATGAATCGTTTTTTCCTCACTAATAACATATACATTTTCTATGGACACTATCCTTAGCAAATATGCTAACTTGTTGGTTAAGTATTGTTTAGAATTAAAAAGAGGCGACCAACTCTTTGTGCAAACTACCACACTAGCCGAACCTTTGGTTCGAGAAGTATACAGAGCTGCCACTCGTGCAGGTGCTCACATGGAAGTCAATATGGAATTCCGAGAGCAAAGTCGAATTTTTTTCGAAGAAGCTAAAGGGGAACAACTCAAACGAGTTTCACCTTTTTATAAAAGAGCAGTCGAAAAATTTGATGCTTACCTTTATATCCGCGCTCCATTTAATTTGATGGAAAATCAAAATGTGGATTCCAAAAAAGTCAAGATTAAGAAAGATGCTCACGCGGGTATTTCCAAAACGTATTTTAAAAGAACGGGAACTCGTGACCTTCGACGCAGTCTGTGTCAATATCCGACCATGGCCGCTGCTCAAAATGCTGGCATGTCTTTAGAAGAATATGAAACTTTTGTCTTTGGCGCTTGTCATTTATTTAAAGATGACCCAAAAGCAGAATGGTTGAAAGTTCGAAAATTTCAAAAAAAGATTGTTGACGTCTTAAACAAGAGAGAAAAGGTACAGTATAAAGGAGATGGAATTGATATTAGTTTTTCTACCAAAGGACGAACTTGGATCAACTCAGATGGACAAACTAATATGCCATCGGGCGAGGTATATACTTCCCCTGTGGAAAATTCAGTTAATGGAATAGTTAATTTTTCTTACCCAGCAGTTTACATGGGACATGAAGTAGAAAGCGTCACACTTTGGGTAAAAGATGGATACATTGAGAAATGGGAAGCCAAACGAGGTCAAGCATTTTTGGATAAAATATTTAAAATGAAAGGTACCCGAAATTTTGGCGAAGCAGCGATCGGGACAAATTATAACATCAATAAATTCACTAAGAATATTTTATTTGATGAAAAAATTGGAGGTACTATTCACATGGCTATCGGACAATCTTATAGCCAATGTGGCGGAAAGAATGTTTCCCCAATCCATTGGGATATGATTGGAAATATGATGAATGGAGGAGAAATTTTTGCTGATGATGAAAAAATCTATGCAAACGGAAAATTTTTATTTATGTAAAAAATGTTTTAACATACTTGATAATAGACAACAAGCATGATAAAATCAACGAATATGTATTTTACCCATATTATTTTAATACATTTCCACCTTTAAGCTGAAGAAAACTGAAAGAAAAAAGAAATAACCACTTGAAAATATTATTTTTGCACCAGTTATTATTAAATAGAAAACCGTGAATCAAAACATCGCATTTTTAGAATTAAAATTTGGAAATATCTACGGAGGACCTCCAAATTTTTACGCCATCCATGAAGTGGCATTGTTGGTATTTGAACCACAAACAAAAAGAATCTTTTTAGAAAGTATGACTGTTGCTGTCGATGTAGACATTGTTACAGTTACCGCCAAAACAAACGAATTGGGCAACACCATTGACCGTGTCAAAGACGTGGTCAATATGAAAACCAAAAGAATTCGAGAGTTTGACGAGACTTACCAAATATTTGATCGCCAATTGGACGATGCATTTGGTCAATTGCGTCCTGCTCAACGATGGATTAGAGCGTTTTTTGGCAAATGCTTCCAGAAATATAGAATCACAGATATCGTCACTTTTGATGGCCGAAGAGATTTATTTCTTTGTGAAAAATCGCAGGTACGGTTTGATCGAATTAATATTATCGATTTGCAAAAAGATATTATCAAAGAAACTAACTATTTATTCTCATTGAATAAATTAGCAGTTGTGATTGGATTTGATATTGCCAGCAGCATGCTTCGATCAAATAACGAAGAATATTGGATGCACCCAATTGCAGCTCGACAAGTTATACCTCGATCAGCTTCATTTGATGCAGCAAGATTACTGATGGTATTCCAAGAATTCCACAATCATAGAGATGACTTCTTGATGAAAGCAGCTTTGTTGTTGAACAAAATTGAAATGCAAAAAGCAAAAGAAGCTGAAGCGAAAGAAGAAAAAGAATCAAAATAAGATTTTTTTTTCAAAATATATAAAAAGGCTTGCCGATCGGCAAGCCTTTTTTCATTTGAAAACTTCTCATCGTCAGCTTACTCTAATTTCATTTAAAATGACCTTTAACAAAGTTGAGTCAAAAAGCACTAGACTTATTTTCCTCCAGCAAATTCAGACAGGTCACGAACCTTCCCTTGATTTGCTTTTTGAGGACATATTATTATTTTAAAAAGATTATAAAATCAATAGATAAGAAGATTTAGGAGGGCGAATTTTCACAAAATAGGTTTTCAAGGAAAGAGAATTACTGAACCCAATTTGTTGTAAAAAGATGAAATTGAAAGAACTACGGGATACAAAGCTGCGTTTGTCTAATTTTAATAATGATAATTTGTATACTCTAAATAAAAATCTCATCTTCGTTTTATAAAACATGTTTAATAGATGAAGAAAATTGATTTTTTTAAAGAGAGTATTAAGAACATAAAGTCTATCGGAACCATTACGAGAAGTTCTAAATATCTCTGTAGAGGAATGATTAAACCTGTAGATTTTGAACAAGCTAACGTTATCGTAGAACTTGGCGCAGGCGACGGAGTAATTACAGAACATATCCTTCGACATATGAAAAAGGATGCGAAATTGCTTTCCTTCGAAGTCAATGAAAAGTTCTGTGAACAGATGCGAAAAATCAAAGATGATCGCCTAATTATAGTGGAAGATTCTGCGGAGAAATTAGGCGAATATTTGGCGGAAAATAATTTAGGAAAAGCGGATTATGTCATTTCTGCTTTGCCTTATGTTACTTTTCCTGAAGAATTAGCGCTAAGTATTATTCGAACGAGTAAGGAACATATGAAAGATAATGCGCTTTATATTCAAGTGCATTATTCATTGTTGACGAAGAAATTTTACCAAACTATTTTTGGAAATGTTGATATCAGTTTTGTTCCATTAAATATTCCGCCAGCATTCGTTTTGGTGAGTGAGAAAGTATCTTGAGATAAGAATTGACTTCGTATAAAATAAAAATCAGGTGTAGCATAAATTAATTGCTACACCTGATTTTTATTTATGGCATGAATTAGGATTTAAAACCCAACCAATCTACCCTCACTCTCCGCACTCAGAGGAATAAAAATATCTCCCGTCCATTCTCCAAAAATCTTAATTGGATAACCACCACTCATTGCCAATAATTTCCAACCATTTTGATCTTGATTTAAAACTTCCAGCTGATGATTATTTTTATCTAAAATAAATAATTGGTTTTTCTTTTTGATAGGAGTGACGTTTTCGAAGCAAACAGGGAAATCTAGCAACCAAGGATTGGCAACAAGAGCTTTCGAATAAGCTGCGGTAAATTTTTTAAAATCAATAAACCCACTCAATGGTTGCGATTCATTAATGATGTCAAAAGGCAATCTCACAATCGCTCGAAGTGGAAAAGAGGAAGGATAAAAACAAAGTACACCTTTCAAAATACTTCCCGTTGGAAAGTGATTTGAAAATCCTCCTTCACCGAATACATAATCTAAAATCAAGGCATGCTGTTTCGTCTTTTGTCCTTGCAACCAAACTCGTCGAAAATTTAATCTATCCTCCACCCCTTCGATTTGTCCCATAACCATCCATTCATCAAGAATACCATCTTGCTCTATAACTTCATCCTTTTTGATATTGATTCCAGCAACAGAAAGCAACTCTTGTTGGAGCAGAGGAGGTAGTTTTCCTAAATTTTTAAAACCCTTGGCGACCAAATACAAGTCAGTCATTTGCGAAAGCATCTTGTCCACCCAATTAATGTTACCACCTTGAAGGAGTTGCATCGCTTCGATTTTTTTCCCCAAACCACCTAACTTAGCATCAACCATTCGAGCAGAGATATCATGCCAAAAATCATAACCCTGTCGCTCCGTCGAAGCCAATCCTTGACGAATAGTATCCGTCAACCAAATTTCCATGTCATCTAAACCAGCTTCCATTTGAAGCAATCTTTTTCCTCTATTCTTTTGTTTAGCGGCTTCTCGTTCGTGTTGAATAATTTCTTCCTCTTCTGAAGTTATTTCTTCCGTTTTATTGGAAGCTCCTTTATTTAGCCATTCATCGACCCATTCCGGATATTCAGATGTGACGTGAACTGCCTCCGAATTATTTGCGACAAGTAGCATCAAACCTATAGCATGCTTGCAAGGTTTTTTGCTCGGACAATTGCATTTAAAAGTAGGCCCCTTCACCTCAATCGCCACCAAATAGTAAGAAGCACCACTACTCTTACACTCTCCCCAAACGGCATTTTCATTGCCTTGGAGGTTTCGCCATTTTCGAATAGTTGCCAATTCTTGCCCACGCTGAGCAATGCCAGCATCAGGTGAAAAAGAAAGTATTTGTTGAGTTGTCCACAAAATAATTTTGATTTTTTACAAAAATAAAAAGAGCGCAACGAATTCAATCCATTGCGCTCTTTTTATTTGAAATAAAATCCAAAGTGAATTGCTAGGCGTCTGCATTTTCAGGTTTAACAATTTTAATTAAACCAAGAGTGAGCATTGCTTTTTCAGAAGCAGTTTGTTCCGCACTTTTTTTATTAAAATCATCAGCCGTAGCTAATTTTTTTCCATCGATCATCACCGCTACTTTGAAGCGATCACGTTTATCGAATTTATACTTCGCCAACATTTTATAAGTAACTACTTGCCCGTTTTTTTGACAATGTTCCAATAATTGGCTTTTGTAATTATCGTCGTATTCTTCTAGTTCGTGAATGTCCAAATATGATCTCAAAATTTTATTGATCACATATCGTTTCGTTCCATTGTATCCACATTCGAGGTACACCGCACCTACCAATGCTTCGAGTGCATTTCCCAACATTGAACGACTCAAGCGAGTTTGGTTGTATTCATTAAGAATAATATCCAATCCCATTTTGTCAGCAATTTTGTTGAGAGACTGGCGCTTCACAATTTTGGAGCGCATTTTAGTAAGGAAGCCTTCGTTTTTATTCGGGTATTTTTTGAAAAGATACTCCGCCACAATTGTTCCCAAAACAGCATCTCCCAAATACTCTAGCCGTTCATTGCTAGTGATCGCATTCATTTTATCATTGGAGGCAGACTTGTGGTAAAAGGCTAATTTAAAGATGGAGAGTTTGGCCGGCGTAAAGCCGATCAAGCTTCTCATTTTCCTGGCTAAACCTTTATCGTCGGATAAATAAAAGCTGTAAAACCTAAATAAGAAATTCAAAGGTTAATTAATTTTTGAAGTACTAAATATTTCATAGTACTTATTTACAAATATATGATTACCAGGTTGTTACGTAGATTGCCAAATTGTAAGTAAAAGAATTTGACTATATCTTGAACAGTTTTTTTTTGTCAAGGAAAACTTATAAACCTATTAAAAATAAACACTTCGTCCAGCTAAAATAAGATGTCAAAAAATAACAACCTAATAACCAAAATTTAATTAGACTTTGTTCTGAGATATTTTGCAAAACAAGGAAATATGCTTGTAAAATACCCTAGGAAAAGTCTTTTGCACATCAAAAAATAAATACCTGAACGAAGTGCTATTGTAAATTATATATCTTGTTTGAATTGATAAGATTTTTCTCAAAAATTCAAATTGGCTTCTTTTTGTGGTTTTCTTTTTACAAAAGTACAAATAAGAAAAAACAATCAGATGAACTTTTAATGTTTTAACTTCTTAAAGATGACAGAAGAATTATGTCCTCCGAATCCAAAAGTGTTACTTAAAACGGCATTCACTTCTCGCTCTTGCGCTTCGTTGAATGTCAAGTTCAATTTATTATCAAGTTCTGGATCGTCTGTAAAATGATTAATCGTAGGTGGTATAAAGTTATGATTAATTGCTAAGATTCCAGCTATTGACTCAATTGCTCCAGCTGCACCTAATAAATGACCAGTCATCGACTTCGTAGAACTAATATTCATCTTATATGCATGCTCTCCAAAAACTTGTCGGATTGCTTTTGTTTCAGCAATATCACCCAACGGAGTTGAAGTTCCATGTACGTTTACGTAATCTAAGTCTTCAGGGTTCATCTTTGCATCATTTAATGCCATCTTCATCACATTTCTTGCACCCAAACCTTCAGGATGTGGAGCGGTGATATGATGTGCATCGGCAGTTGCACCTGCGCCAACTATTTCAGCATAGATTTTTGCACCACGCTTTTTAGCATGTTCGTACTCTTCTAAAACTAAACCACCAGCACCTTCCCCTAAAACAAATCCATCTCGATCTTTATCAAATGGCCGAGAAGCCGTTTTGAAATCATCATTTCGAGTCGAAAGTGCTTTCATGGAATTAAATCCACCAATGCAAAGTTTAGCAACGGTTGCTTCAGAACCTCCTGTAATCACCACATCTGCTCTGCCCAAGCGGATATAATCCATCGCATTACTGATCGCATGTGAAGAAGAAGAACAAGCAGAAACAGTTGAATAATTTACGCCTCGGAATCCAAATTTGATAGAAATATGACCGGCAGCAATGTCTCCAATAATTTTTGGTATAATAAAAGGATTATATCGAGGTGTTCCGTCTCCTTTCAAAAACGATTCAACTTCTTCTTCCAAAGAATGTAATCCTCCAATTCCAGATGCCCAAATGACACCTGCTTTATCCAAATCAATTTTCTCTACATCTAACCCCGAATCTTTCATCGCTTCAGCGGCTACGACCAATGCAAATTGTGAAAAACGATCAATTCTTCTAGATTCCCTTCGATGCATGTGATCTCCTACCTCAAATCCTTTTACCTCACAAGCAAACTTAGTTTTAAACAAACTCGCATCAAATTGAGTAATCAATCCAGCACCGCTGACGCCATTTTGCAATCCTTCCAAGTACTCTTGAACGGTATTTCCAATTGGGGTCATTGCCCCTAATCCAGTTACAACAACCCTTCTCATATTTTAGATATTATTGATTTCAACATATTGATTAATAAATTCTGAAAACTTATCAACGAGATGTTCTAGGAATAATTTATTGATTTTTTTCGAAAAACGAGAATCGCTTTCACCATTTTCATAAGAATGTATGGTCGAAAAAATATTTTGGGAAAAGAATATTTTGTAGAAAAAACCACAAACCAGAAAGTTATCCTTCTGATTTGTGGAATGGTTAAATAACTCAATCGTTATTTGAATGTTGAAAAGAAAGTCAAATTAAGCTTCAACTTTGCTCTCCAAGTAAGTGATAGCATCTCCTACTGTTGCTATATTCTCAGCTTGTTCGTCTGGAATATTTACATTGAATTCTTTTTCGAATTCCATGATCAACTCAACAGTATCTAATGAATCTGCACCTAAATCATTTGTAAAACTAGCTGTAGGCACAACTTCTGAATCATCAACACCTAATTTGTCAATGATAATTTTGTTTACTCTGTCTGCAATACTTGACATATTTAATACGCTTTTGAGCTTGTTTTCTTTTACTTCTGAAAATTCCCTCTTATTTTTATTTCCTTTGCTTTTGTAGCAAACTTGATCTGAGAAAATTCAAAATCAAAAAAGTAAAAAAGAACAAGCATTGTTAATAAAATGCTCTGCAAAATAAACCATAAGTCTAGTGATAACCAAAGTTTTCATGTATTTTTTTACATTTCAACTTTTGATAAAACAATTAGTAAATGTACATTTACAACCTCTAATTGTATAACTTACACTAAGTTTGATTTTACATACATTTAATTTGACTGTTAACTTTTTTAAAAGTAACGATTCAAATCACCTTCTTAAAATTCCAAAAATATGGATATAGTTAATCACCAAAGTACGAAAATTGTTGCGACCGTCGGGCCAGCGTGTAGCTCTTATGAAAAACTATTAGAACTTGTCCAGGCAGGAGTTAATGTTTTTCGATTGAATTTTTCACATGGAACTTACGAAGATCATTTGAAGGTCATTAAACATATCAATTATATTAATGAAAAATATAATTTACATGTGAGTACATTAGCTGACTTGCAAGGGCCTAAATTAAGGGTTGGAAAAATTAAAGACAATGCCCTCGTTCTCAAGCCTGGAGATAAGATTACTTTTGTCAACGAAGAATGTATCGGAACGATGGAGAGTATTTATATGTCTTACCCTCAATTTGCAAGTGATGTGAATGTAGGGGAAAAAGTTTTAGTCGATGATGGGAAGTTAATGTTTGAAGTGGTTAAAACTAATGGAACAGATAAGGTGGATATGAAAGTTTTGTTCGGAGGTACTTTATCTTCCAACAAAGGGGTCAACCTTCCAAACACTAAAATATCCTTACCTTCTTTAACAGTAAAAGATCGAAAAGATTTAGCATACATGCTAACAATTCCTTCCATCAATTGGATTGCACTTTCTTTTGTGCGGTCTGCTAAAGACGTGAAAGAATTAGAAGCAATTATTCAAGCTGCTGGACATAAAGCAAAAGTGATGTCCAAAATTGAAAAACCTGAAGCCATCGAACGTATTGATAAAATTATCAAAGCATCGAATGGAATTATGATTGCTCGAGGTGACTTAGGTGTTGAAGTACCGATTGAACAACTTCCGAATTTGCAGAAGCAAATTATTATGAAATGCCGTCAACGAGCTCGCCCTGTTATCGTTGCCACTCACATGATGGATAGTATGATTACTAATCCAATTCCTACCCGAGCAGAAGTTACAGATGTAGCTAATGCCGTTTTGGATGGTGCAGATGCAGTTATGTTGAGTGGAGAAACTTCCGTTGGACTGCATCCTGAAAAAGTAGTAGAGGCCATGAATAAAATTATTACTGAAGCAGAAAAAGGATATAAGTTAACCAGAGAAAGACGACCAAAGCTTTCTCCAAATTCTAGGACTTTTTTGTCCGATGCCATTTGTAGAAATGCCGCAAAAACTGCTGAGGAAGTGAATGCCAAAGCAATTTTAGGCGTAACGAGTTCTGGATATACTGCTTTCAAAGTTTCAAGTTACAGACCTGAAGCGAAGATGTATGTCTTTTCAGATAGCAACCACATGTTGAATACTTTGAGTTTAGTTTGGGGAGTGCATTGTTTTTATTATGATAAATTTACAACTACAGATGAAACGATTTATGATCTTGCTGAAATTTTGAGAAAAAGTAAAGTCGTAGAAAAAGGAGATGTCATCATCAACACAGGAAGTATGCCTTTAAAAGCAAGACATCGAACCAACATGATGAAAATCACCGTAATCGATTAGTTAGTAGCGGGTCGCTTTAGCTGCCCGCCCAAAAAGGAGTACAGTGACTTTTTGGAAAAACAAAAAAGTGTTCGTCAAAAAATGGCGAACACTTTTTTTATTTAAACTGAGAATGTTTTTTTTGAAAAAAAAATTCCAGAGCTTAACTAAAGTCAACCACAACATTATCTTTGCAAAAAAAACAAACATGAATATTTTACTACTCGGAAGCGGTGGAAGAGAACACGCATTTTCTTGGAGATTTGCTCAAAGCCCACTTTGCAAAAAATTATTTATTGCTCCAGGAAATGCAGGAACAGCAACTTGCGGAACCAACGTAGCACTCAACATCAAAGACTTCGAACAGATCAAATCATTCGTTTTGGAAAATGAAATCAACATGGTAGTCGTTGGGCCAGAAGAACCTTTGGTATTAGGTATCTATGATTTTTTCAAAAATGACTTGGACTTGAAAAGTGTGCCCGTCATCGGACCATCAGAAGAGGGTGCAAAATTAGAGGGAAGTAAAGCTTTTGGAAAAATATTCATGGCTGAGCAAAATATTCCAACCGCAAGCTACCGAGAATTTGACGGAACAAAAGTCGAAGAAGGATTAAAATATATCGCAACTCAAACTCCTCCAATTGTTTTAAAAGCAGATGGGTTAGCTGCGGGGAAAGGCGTTTTGATTTTATCAACGATCGAAGAAGCGCAAAAAGAATTCAAAGAAATGCTCGGAGGGAAATTTGGAAATGCAGGCTCGCGAGTCGTTATCGAAAAGTTTTTAGATGGCATCGAATTTTCTGTTTTTGTTTTGACTGATGGAAAAAGTTATAAAATTTTACCCATCGCAAAAGACTACAAACGCATCGGCGAAAATGACGAAGGATTAAACACCGGCGGAATGGGCGCAGTTTCTCCTGTCCCATTTGTAGATAAAGTCTTGATGGATAAAGTGGAAGAAAGAGTGATCAAACCAACCATTAAAGGAATCCAAGAAAGAGGTTTTGCTTACGAAGGATTTATTTTTATCGGACTTATTCGAGTGAATAATGAACCTTACGTAATCGAATATAATTGCCGAATGGGCGACCCAGAAACGGAAGTTGTTTTCCCTAGATTAAAAAATGATTTAGCGCAATTGATGAAAGCGGTCGCAGAGGGTACTTTGGAAAATGAACAGATTGAAATTGATGAACGAGCTGCGACAACGATGTTTTTAGTTTCTGGTGGTTATCCTGAAGCTTATGAAAAAGGAAAAGAAATTAAAGGAATAGAAGGGATTGATGACAGCATCATTTTTCATGGCGGAACTAAAAATGTTGATGGAAAATTGTTAACCAACGGAGGACGAGTGATGGCAGTAACTTCTTTCGGAAAAGACTTTAAAGCAGCGCTAGAAGTTTCCAAAAAGAATGCAGAGCAAATTGATTTCGAAGGAAAATATTTTCGACGAGATATTGGATTTGATTTGTAAGTCAGTTTTCCAAAACCGATTAAAATCAATCGTCATTCTTTTTAAATAAAAACCAGATATTTCAGCACTCACAAGATTACTTGAAAGTGCTGAAATATTTAAGCTTGGATTTTTAGAAAAACTTTTTTTCTGAAATGTAATTTTTCTCCTATCTTCGGAAAAAAACATTTCATCATGAGAACCAATTTTATCCTCATTCTAATCCTATTATTTTTAGGAAGCATCGAATCTTTTGCACAAACTAATTTTGACATTTTCCAATATCGCTACGTCGGCCCAACTCGCGGAGGTCGAGTCACCGCCGTCACAGGAGTCACTTCTCAACCCAACACTTTTTACATGGGCGCAACCGGCGGAGGTGTTTGGAAAACAGCAGATTACGGAACTTCCTGGCAAAATATCTCTGACGGATTTTTCGAAACGCCTTCCATCGGTGCAATTCAAGTCGCGCAAAATGATCCAAATATAATTTATGTCGGCACAGGTTCTGATGGCTTACGAAGCAATGTCATTACTGGAAAAGGAGTTTACAAATCGATCAACGCTGGCAAAACTTGGAAACACATCGGCCTCAAAAAAGTAGGTCAAATCGGAGCTGTAGAAATTCATCCACAAGATCATAATACTGTTTTTGTCGCAGCTATCGGACAAGCATTTTCTCCAAATAAAGAACGAGGCGTTTTTCGAACAAAAGATGGTGGAGCAACTTGGAAAAATGTGCTGCACATTTCAGACACGACTGGAATTGTCGATGTCGAATTCATGCCAACCAATCCAAATATAATTTACGCAGCAGCTTGGCGAGGAGAACGAAAACCTTGGACCATCATCAGCGGTGGAAAAGAAAGTGGAATTCATCGTTCCATCGATGGAGGTGATACTTGGAAAAAAATGGGAAAAGGTTTACCTGCTTTAATGGGAAAAATTGACCTCGCAGTTTCGGCTGCCGACTCTAAAGTTTTATATGCGTTGGTAGAAGCATCGCCTTTTAAAGTTGCAGGACTTTATCGAAGTGATGATCAAGGCGAAAATTTTGTTCATGTTTCTGAGGAATTTGGTTTAACTGATCGTCCATTTTATTATTGCAATGTGGAAGCTGATCCGAATGATGTAGAAACTGTTTATGTCAACTCAACTCGTTTTTATAAATCAACGAATGGTGGAAAAGAATGGTCTAAAATGCGAACGCCACACGGCGACAATCACGACATGTGGATCAATCCAAATAACTCCAATCTTTTTGTTCAAGGTAACGATGGTGGCGCAAACGTAACGCACAATGGAGGTAAAACTTGGAGTACTCAATTCAATCAACCGACTGCCGAACTTTACCAAGTTGAAGTCGACAATCAAACACCTTATTGGCTATACGGAGGACAGCAAGATAATTATTCGACGGTCTCCGTCCCGAGTGTTCCGCCGACTTCGCACCAAGCAGGTGGCATCGGTTATGTGATGAACACCGGTGGTTGCGAGACTGGGCCAGCCGTTCCAAATCCTGATAATTCAAATATTGTTTACTCGAATTGCAAAGGTCGATTTAGTGTTTTTAATAAAAAGTCAGGACAAGAAAAACGCTATGATGTGGGTGCACGAAATATGTACGGACACAATCCCAAAGATTTGAAATTCCGATTTCAAAGAGTGTCTCCAATTCATGTTTCGCCGCATGATTCGAAAGTGATTTATCATACTTCGCAGTTTGTTCACAAGACAACTGACGAGGGAAAAACTTGGGAAATTATTTCGCCTGACCTGACTGCTTTTGAAGCGGATAAACAAATGCGTTCAGGTTCGCCAATTACGAATGACATCACGGGGGAAGAATTTTATAGCACCATTTATTCGATTCAAGAATCAAAAATAAAGCAAGGAGTAATTTGGGTGGGAGCAAATGATGGCCCAGTTCACGTCACTCAGGATGGAGGAAAAAATTGGAAAAAAGTAATGCCTAAAAATTTAGGAGAAGGTGGTCGAGTAGATTCTGTGGAGCCATCAAAACATGATCCTGCCAAAGCATATTTTTCCGTACTCCGCTATCAATTGGGAGATTGGAAACCCTACATTTTTAGAACAAATAATTATGGAAAAAGCTGGGAGCTTTT
>Ga0115005_10001578_pt1 | contig 18153 bp, 19 predicted proteins | sample ArcOceMetagenome_FD_87163 | JGI IMG/M metagenome (GOLD analysis project Ga0115005, IMG submission 87163) | Marine eukaryotic phytoplankton communities from Arctic Ocean - Arctic Ocean - Greenland ARC118M Metagenome | ecosystem: Environmental > Aquatic > Marine > Oceanic | place: Arctic Ocean... | reverse complement strand
TTATGAATGAGATCAAAACATATGCAAAGAAGAATGGATTACATGGCTTCGAAACACCGAGAGAGCAACAAATTGTTCATCCAATTTTCAATTGTCTCCTTGAAATACCGAGAACATCATTCCATTCTGGGGTGATGACCCCCCCCCCCCGCTGAACAGATAAAAGTTGTATTTCGTAATTCCTACGATGATAGATAGTTGATTCATTCACCTAGAGGAAGGGAATCAGTGTCAAAATTGCACCCTCGGAGAAAGGCTTTGTCCATTTCGTGAGCCCAATTTTAAATATGAGGCATTACCGGTACTGGTACCCATAACTTTGAACCAAATGTTGCCTGCATAACATACCTTACTGATGTACCCTGCACGAGTATCAGGTATCAGGAAGTTTCAGGTTTCAGGAGACAGTTTTCAAGCCAGAAGCATCCCGAAGAACTTTTGACGACAAACGTTTCTTTAAAAAAAGTGCGCATTAGTTTGTTGGTTGATTTCATGATACACCGTGCTGAGAGGAACCCACAAGCATTTATCATACTGATGGTGATGAGATTCTGCGAGGTTATCTTTCTTCTACAGAGGGCCGAGCATCAAGCCAATGCTGAACTTTACTGTATTCCAATTATCACACTCAGCCCAAATATGAGGAGAAGGGTTAGGAACCACACGACCAAACTTTGATCCAGCAGTTACACATCGAATGGTTTCAGGACGATGAAAATCAATCTGTAACAGTTGTTTCTCATCCATCCCCATCGCATTGAAGGCTTCGTCACTCAGCTGAGATGTGAGATGGTAATCATCCCTCTCTTTTGAGGCTCCCCGGGTGGTGATGGTCAGTTCTAGCATTGGAGCAACCATCATGCCCAAAACTAGCGATAACGCGACTGTGGGCACCCGTATCTCAACCACAAATCAAACTTTGAACCCTGGACCAGTAATGGAAAGTAGGATGTGGGGGTGATGAAGAATGAATGAGTGTTGCGGAGTTGATCCGACAGCATCTAGTTGAGCTACAGAGATACACGCGACATAGACAAAAGTTGAAAAAACAAAACTATTTTTGTGAATGGATTAGTGTACTCGGGGCCATCGAGAGATGGTTGCGATCGAGATCTCGTAGATGTTTTTTCAAAGTGGCAATAAAAGGTTGTAGCTCAACCATTTCTGGGTAAATTTGGTGATGAAGAAATGTAAACGAATAACTTCTTCGTCTTCCCTATCGCCATAATCTATTGTGTGAATACCAAAAATTAATTTCAACAGAGCATACCAGTCATCACATTTACGAATTGGTTTTCCCCCGACGCCCATACTAATACCTGTTCCGTCTTTGAGGACCTGTTTATACCCTATAGGATACGTCAGGTTTGACGTAAGCTTTCCTCCGAAATCAAAGTCAATCAGCCAGCCTTCGTTATAAAATAGCAATAGTTTCAGGTTTCGGGAAACAGTTTTCAAGCCAGAAGCATCCCGAAGAACTTTTTATTGTAAAGGTGAGCCGTCAACACTTTTGACGACAAACGTTTCTTGTACATACGAGGAGTATTGTGCTTTTAACATTTTTTCTTCCGTCACGTAAACGGAAGTTGAAACTAAAAATATAGCAATATCTTACAAATGTTGCGAAGCTGAGTTGCTGAGTTCAACAAGACTGGTTTTTCGTACCCTGGTAGGATTTCGATACCCATAACCACAACCAAGTGATAAATCCTTATCCAAGATAACCAGGGACTCTTGTTGTCGTACCCCCCGCTCCTTTCATCTCTTCCAACATTCGATACGACACTTATTATTTTCAAGCATGTCTCGTCGTTGGAATCAATCTACAGAGGACACATATGGTACACCTTCAGTTGCGGAAGTATGGTCTCACAAAGAGCACACAGTCGTCGGGATCGGCGGTGGAAGTCCAAAGGCCCGACCAGTCAGCAGACAATTTGCGAGAGGTGATGACTTTTCCGTTTTAAGCACTTCCACCAGGCAATCCTACAGATGGGATCGTCGACTTCAAAAACCAGTGGAAATTGACGAGATTGTCCGCTGGGACCGAAAGACCAAGACGCCGACGAGGAAGAAATTATTTCAAAAGAACGGCCCATCTACAACACGTGATTGTTCAACAAGCGGCTCACCAAAATCCATTGTGATATTTGAGGACTTATCTTCCGAAAAAGAGACACCAAAACCAACTGGGATCAAGGTTGTAAGGCCCAAGTCGGCAGACACTGCCGCAAGAAAAAAGAAGATGAAAGAATTGGAAGTTAAAACTATGTTGATCCGAATGTCCTCCAGGAATAGCGGCAGAAAATTGGATTTTTCCGAAGGCGAGAAGTCACCCCCGACCAATGCCAAACTCGCCGACATGAATGCAATACTTGAGAAGAAAAACAAGCTGTTGGAAGAGCAACAACTCATGATCAGAGATTTGACAAAAGAAATTCAATCAATTAGTCCCAAAGCCGATACCAAAGTTCCTGACGAAAGCATCGCTCCTGAAGATCGACCACTAACTCCAATGAGCAACCTAGGAAGTATTTTTTCTGCAATGATGGCTCCACTATTTGACCAATCTAAAGACAAAAACCAAAAGCAGTAGAAGTACTATACCGCCTTCGACTGGGAAGTGCAATATGTAATTTTAAATAAATATAGTGTGTGTTGGAAGTTGGAACGTGCATGTTGAATGTCTTGATCATCAATTCGTAGGGAATTCTTCATCATCTTTTGTTAAAGGTCTTAAACCATTCTGAACCCTCACCCAATTATCTTCTAATGCAAAGACTTTGTCGTCCAAATCAACGTCGTCATTAGTATAATGGAATTGGTAGTCGCTCCTGAAATTACTAATTGCAGGATCAATATTGAGTTCAGCTTTAATGAAGTCCACATCCACGTTGAAGAAGTCCAAAAAATTACGCGAACCCGGCAATCTGAAAAATGTCGCAGGACCAACAGTGTCACTCAATTTCCACCAAACAATATAACATGGGATATAATTCTTACAGTTGTCTTCATCGGCGCATGATTTTCCTTTTGTACTTGCATCTGAATCGTGCGTGCAGCAAAACTGAGACCGAGAGAGGAATGGCATTTTGGTGTTGTTTAGTAAAAAAGAAAACGAATAGATCGATAGGAATGAATATATACGAGAACTCACGGATTTTTTGCACAATTCGAAGCATTCTTCAAGGTTTCCATTGTTGTATTTATCACAGATCTGTGGGAGACTCTCGTCTGGACAGGGTAGCGATTCAGATGTTGGATTGGTACAATTTACAGAGACAGGAGGAAGCACTTCTTGGTTCTTCCTGATACTTTCTTTTCTTCCCAACCTTTTGGATTGTGCGGGTTTTGAAACCTCCTGATCATTGAAAAAACTTGCTATTTCTTGCTGCATTTCCCTTTGTTCCCTACTCCAATTGTCTTCCGTCAGACGCCTTCGTGGATTTTTATCAATAAATGGCCAAGGTTTATCCGCATCTTTAAAACTTTGGATAATTTCACTTATCTCCTCCAAATCTCGAGCCTTCATTATTGAAAGTGAACAGAAAAGAGGATGTCAGACAAGAATGAGCACAATCACTTTGTGGCGATGGAGCCTTCTTCGCTACAAACAAGCTTAGAAAATGCTACACTATCTTACACTTTCTTCGTTCCAAGATGATGTTTCGCTCCTTCCATTGCGAAAGCTTAGTGATGCCAAAGAAAATGCAACTACAGCAACAATTTGTAAGAGATATTTCTTCATTTGTTCAATCTAATGTCCACTCGACACAGAGTTATTTGATTAGCAGGGAAAATTGAAAATATCTATTTTTTTCTTATCCCATTTCGGGGGGAAATAAATGTTCAACGCTTGATTTTTTTAGATGTTTTGAGTTTACCGTCACAATCCCATTTCCGGGGAAATAAGAAATAAATGTTCAACGCTTGATTTTTTTAGATGTTATGAGTTTACCGTCACTTTCATTCGTCTCCAAAAACAACCAACTTCAAACTATTATACTGAATTAAGATGACGATGCCGATTTCCAAGCGTATCTTGCTTGTGCTATCTGCTGTGATAATCTCGGCTATCTTTTATGGATCTCCATGGAACAAAAGGAATCTACATAATATGACAAACAGGAGGAGCGAGTTCGAGTTCATAGACAATTTCAGGGCAAAACTTCTCGAACTGAAGCAACATTTCTATACCATCGAAAGTGAAGATGTGGTAAGTTCGGTTCTTGCTCGCTTAAAATGAATCAGGTAGATTGAGCTGACGCCTGTCGTTCACAATTATTTCATTCAGAGACGAGACATATCAAACACCGCAAAGGATATACGAGACTTATCAGAGCACATTGATTGGGATCAACTAAAGACTGACTATGCCACCATCATGATTGCTAATGAGAACATGTTTTCTGATGAAAGGCAACAGAAAAGAAGAAGACTAATGGAAGGGACTACGAAAGTAATCAAGAAGAAGAGAACCCAAGATTCTGTGACTGTTTTACCCAACAAGAAAGCTAAGAAGAGGATGAAAACAGATCAGGAGGGCGGCTCTGAAATCTCTTCATCAAAGACAGCGAAATCATTCTCCAAGACGAAAAAGTGCAAAAAGGTCAAAGTAGATACAAATGACTCACACTCTCTTTACGATGCCCAGAGAAGAGTGAAGAGCGTGAAGAACAGCAGCAAAGTGCTCAAAAAAGTTTCCAAAAACTATCATTATACAAACGGTGAATATCCGCAAAAGGCGTATAAGGGTTACAACAAGGGTACGGAGACCGCAAAAGACTACAAATATGTCAAAGTGAAGAGCCCTAAAATCGGAAAGCGCGAAGACGGAATTAATACGAAGACCGCCAAGAGCAAGAAGCAAAAAGAAGATGGGACAACCACTAAGAGCCCCACACTTGCAAAGTCACCGAAGGATGCGTTTAAGGTTATTTGCGACGATGACGATGATACACCAATCCCATCATCTCCAACTTCAATCTCCCCATCCTTTCCCAATCCAAACCCCACTACAACTTTCCCGACGCCTACATCGGGTGTAGGTAGTGGATCACCCAGTGTGTCACCTTCGACCAGTCCCAGTCACGCACCATCTGTTTCAAACGCTCCAAGCAAGTTCGGAACAACTCAAAGCCCATCATTAGAACCATCCATATCTCTCATCCCTTCTACAGAACCCACAGTGGGCCCCACGCAGACGCAACAGCCAAGCAGAACTGTAACAAGAAGTCCTGCACCGTCGGGCAGTCCATCTGAAGCCCCTACACTCGAACAGATTTATCGCTACGACTCTGGGAATTGTCCAAATAATGGATCGACTGGACTTGAATGTTCAAATCCCGACTTAAGGAAGATTTGTGATAGATATGACGATGAAAAAGGGTCCTTCCGAGAATGCTGGAATATATGTAAGCCATCATTCTGCTGCATTCACGATGCCGTGAACAATGATAAAGCTCCAAGCTGCAGTCAAGATGAAAATTGCGCACAATATGCATATTGCTATATTGTTTGGTTCCATTTTCATGATACCTTTGGACCAGCGACGTACCTTGATATTGAGCAAGAAGGCAATAATTTCTTTGACGTTGAAAACAGCGAAGTTCAAAATAAGTTCGATGATACGTTCTTCGACAATCTTTACTTCCATCACTTTGATAACGTTGCAGAAATTATCAACAAAGGGACCGTCGATGGTGAATTTGTGTATGCTGAAATATTTGAAAAACAGGATTATTGGCAAGAACCGGAGTAATAATAATGCTGAGGGCGGGGGAGCCGGGACATTAACTGATGTGATAAACTTGGTGTACGTGTACCCGAATTATTCGTTCTTGCTGATATCTGCAATCTATGTTCTGAATGTTGAGAAGCTCCGTATGAGTTCCAAGTACCCGTACGTGGTGTATCATTTCAAACATAACTAAAACGTAGTATCCAGAAAAAATCGTAGAAATTTGCAGAGTCCAGTCCACTCAACGTGTGGGTCTCAAAAGTTGTCCATGCCTCCAGTTTACTTCGCTCTTCTATCAAATCTATGTACTGTTTGTTATCATTGCCTGCTCGTTGGTTTTCTTCAGGAGGTCCAAAAAGAGAATTCAGACACATTTAGATCATCATCTGTCTGTCAACACTTTGAACTTGGGCCTTGGGCCTTTTTGACTTTTGACTTTTCATCATAGTAGCCGTAACAACAAGGTACCGCGGTACGTACCGGGCGGGGGGGGGGGGGAGGGGGGGGGTTCCATCCGCCTATCCCAAGCATTGGTCGGAATACTCGTAGTTTAGAAAAAAATATACTGAAGCTAAATGATGGACATCTCGCTGTGTGTGATGATTCATTCCAACAGGAATTAGCTGACCAGTACAACGCACAACCACGTCAAACCCCGGACAACACAGCTGTGACAAGATTTTCATTTTTGTTGACGTTTCTTTTGATACATGACTTTTGGGGTTCATTCGCTGGTTTCTCTGAATAATACGCCTCAACGGACGCTTTTTGTCAACATTTTGAATCTATTCATTTTGGGGCGACGTTTGGCGTTCTTTCAACCACTCCCTTAAATAATTAAAATTTAGCGGTTCCAAAATTCATTCTCAACGCATTTTTATATTTCATACACACATCGGAGTTCTTTTTGGGCAGTAGTAAACCGGCCTTTACTTGAAAATCGCATTATTTCACAGCAGTGAAGGGTGTGTTCATCAGTATCATACCGGTACAACGAACATGGACCAACACGCTGGCTACAGGAAAAGAGCCAAAATTGAAGCATCAACTAAAAATAATATTGTCAAAGCTTCAAATCTTACTCGTGCAAAAGCTCCGCTGACAAGTGATACTTCTGCTGTAACTACTACTAGTACACCAGCACCAGAAGCGTCCTCTGTTGCTGCTCAAGAAGCCGACGACCACCATCTTCCTCCCCGTGGTCCTTCCGCTAGCGGCAGGGAACTTGGTTTTGAATCTTCGGATCATCAGGAAGAAGGCAACATGGAGAAGAAACGCGACAGAGAAAAGAAGAGACGAAGCGAAATCACTAACGCCGTCGAACGCTTGTCTCAAACTATTGCGAAGATAGAACAGCCACGAGGACGCGTTGATACTACGGCTTGGAACATTGTTGCCGAATATGCTAGAAGTTCTCCGTCTTCTAGTCTTTTCCCTCACCCTACAGCTTCCCCTGTTGCTGTCGCTGCGATCAGCATTGCCCCCACTACTAGCGCATCTGCTGGGGATGCTGATAACAAGAAGAGCAGCAGCAATACGAAACAACCTTCTCTTTCTTCCACCACCACCAGCAGTTGTGCATCTTCTTCATCATTTAATCGCCAACAGCAGCAGAATAGAACTCACGTGATCTCGAACGCTTGCGACCTGATTGAAAAACTACAGGCTGAAAACCTTCAACTTAAAGAGCAGCTGAGACTTTTTGTGCGTGGTAGTGGCGCTGACGGCTCAAATTTGTCTATTGGTGACAATAGTTCAAACACAAACATCGCTGGTGCCATGAGCAACCTTTTAGCTCACCCTACTACTAACAATAATCTTGATAATGCTCCTTCTGCGGGTGCTGCTACCACTGTTTCGTCGATCATAGCACCGTCCTCTCACCCCCAGTCAAAACAAGTTGTACACTTCCCACAGCAGCAGCAAACTTCGTCTTCTTCCCATGTTCCAATCCTCCCGCTCAATGACAGCCGTGGATCGGCAATGTTCCGCAATAGGCTTCCTCCTCCTTTTAACCAGCAACAGGGAGAAGAAATTCTACATCTTCGCCAACTGCAACAGATTCAACAAGATAGCCAATTGGCGAGCCCAGCTCTACACCAGCACCAGCAACCACTACTGATGCAGCATCAATTTTCACAAAGTGGAAATAGCGGAAGGGGACTTCAAGGGATGCAGACTGTACTTGGTGGTGGCGGCGGTGCTCTTCGAGCACAATTACCCCCCAACCCCTCAGGTGATCTCCTTAACATGGTACTAGGAGCAGGAGGCCGTGGTGGTCAAATGCCAAACCAGCAACACCCGATGAACAATATGGCCCATCCAGAATCCAACCTCCTCCTGACACAGCTAGACCAGCAATATCAACAGGATCTATCTCTTCAGCAATACCTCCTTGTTCGATCGTTACATTCACAACGAGATGCCCACCAGAATACGAATTCCAATGCAACAACGTTGGGAGAGAACAATTTATTTAGAGGAGGAGGTGGATTTCATCACCGGCGGGATGAAAGGCCTCCAGGGGACGGCGGCAATGGTGGTGCCGGCCGGCTTTAACTCACGATTGTGATTACAAAAGCTTGCTTCAAGGCAGACAGAGCAACGGTACTGGTACTACAGTACAGCAATGAAAGCTCATAGATCAAAACAAAAAATCAAATTGACGACAAATTTGAAATGAGAATACCCTCCCTCCGGACTCTGGTAATGACACGAAGCAATTATCAATTACTACTTTGCTCCAGCACACTCCAGCACATTATTGCAACCCAATTTGAAATTTTACCATATAACAGCCAACCTGATTTTTTAAGAGAGTACAGAGTTATCCATAATCACTCGTACGAAATGCGATGTCAGTGCTATTGGTTGGCCGACAATCCAGTGTGAAATTTATCCCTCCTTACACGTACTACGAGTAGCTCACATTTTTAAAAGATTGAAATAATTTATAAAATTTACTAAACAATTATAAAGAGACCATTACACGGACACCACGTACAGGTGAGACTTCAGCCAGAGTATACTACCAGCGCCTCCACCGCCATTTCTGCTGATGAATCTCAAACCTTGTACCGGTATGTACGTGCACCAGGATAACGGGAAGGTATCATATCGTATGTACCGTACATACCGTAATTCAACTACTTGTGCGGTGGTGGTGAGTAACTTTTGGCGCGAAAATACTAAAATACAAAATACTAGAACCTGGTCAGCGCAGGGGAAACAGTAACCAGCGCAGCGCACGATAGCGATCTAGCAGAAGATTGAGGTCAAGTCAAGTCAATCGTAATTACATTCCATCCTCCAGATTCAAGATACACTGCATAAAACTGACTAAACTTCTTTGAAGAATCAGTATTATATGATACAATGAAGCACGTCTTTGCGATTATTGTATTTGCTGCTCTCTTTCCAGGAAACAACGCGTTTGCACCATCACGATGCACAAATCTAATTCAGCTTCCAGCACCCAAAGTTTCCAGCGTATCTTTCAGGACTCCCACCACGACACATACAAGCAATACCGCCTCACCGGCAACTTTGTTCGCTCGAAGACGTATCCTATCAGAGGACGATCTTGCTTCTCCCCCTGACCAAAAGATTATTGAGACAGTCGAAAGCCTCGGTAGGAATGATGTACTTGCTAGTGGTGCGTATTGAACTAGTGTATTATTGTTCGGAATATACTTCACGCTTGTTCTTCATCTTCAAGCGCAAGCATGAATTTCTTATCATTACACAAAATCATCGGATGCATTCCTCAATTTCAAATATTTCTCACACATGTATATAATAATGCAAATTTTACACGTACGCAGACGTCGCAGCAAAAGCTGGAATGTCACTCTCCACAACCCGGCAATCATTATCATCTCTAGCTGCCCTCACAAGAGGTGACATCTCGGTCACCGAAAGCGGAGACCTCCTGTACTCCTTTCCATCGTCCATCAAGGCAGCTCTTATCTCCAATTCTCTTCGTTATCGCGTGACGAATATCTGGTTGGAGAAGGTTTGGCCTAATCTGTTTTGGGGCATACGGGTAGCTTTTTCAGTATTTTTGTTTGTTAGTATCGCGGTCATTTTCAGTACTTTGCTTTTCATCCAGAGTGGAGGCAACGACCGCGACGACAGAGATGATCGCAGGGGAGGAGGAAGCATGAATATGGGATTTGGTCGACCATTCGGGTATGGTTTTGGTGATTTCATATTTGATGTGTTCGTTCCAAGGCCATACTACGGGTATTACGGGCGAGTAGACGCATATGATAGAAGACAGGTCATGGAGGCCGAATCTGATCCTGAGGGGCGAGAGGGAATCCTTGAGGGTATCTTTAGTTTTATATTCGGTGACGGAGATCCGAATCGAAACGTGGACGCAGCGAGATTGCGGGAGGCAAGTAAAGTCATCCGTGATAATGGCGGTGCTGTAACGGCAGAGCAGTTGGCTCCCTTTTGTGATGTGGACGATCCAGATGAGATTGGTGGTAAATTTCTAGTGGATGAGGGATTTGTTCTTAACATTGTGAGCCAGCTTGGCGGAGAACCCACTGTTACGGATGACGGCGATATCGTCTACTTATTTCCAGAGTTGCAAGTATCAGCTCGGGATGATGATTATGATTCTCTTCCAGTGGATTATTTGGAAGAGAAGAATATTGAGTTCACTAGAAATCCACCTATTGGAAACGCTGCGGCGGTGGCGCTTGGTGTAGTGAATTTAGGAGGAGCTTTATATCTCGGCCAGGCGCTAGCTAGCCCAGCCTTGACAGGCGTTCGCCTTGCAGGAGTCTTTGGTTTGGTGCAGGCGGGTTACCCTCTTCTACTGGGATACGCTATCTTATTCAACGCAGTCCCTGCTGCAAGATACTTCCTTAATGAGAAAAAGAACGCTGACATTAACAAAAGGAATAGCGCACGAAGAAAATGGAAAACTTACCTCGATGTCGGGGGCACACAGGTCCGTCGAAAGTTGCAAGCAGCCCGGTCGATGAAGCAAACAATGAGACAGTTGGGAGGAAAGAGTGGAGAGCAGACTGTCTACGATACTAGGGATTTGTACGAAAACTTAGCAAAATCCAAGGAAGAAGCAGACATGACGCGATTTGACGAATTGTTAGGAGAAGATTAGTTTTAGCATTGTTGTACGTGTGTAGCCATTGGAAGATTCATTTAATAAAAATCATTACTGCGTTTCTGTTTGAATTCGCAAATTATGTTCTGCGCGTTGCTCGGCCCTTGTTCTGTCATCCAAATTTATATGTACAGTAGATCCGTGATGCATACGGTACAGTACACGGACGGTACACATTTTGAATTTCTTATTTATTCGGTTCAAATCTACATACTTATTCCGTTGAACATTCAAATCGCGTCGAAATGTGAGGAACTCTCTACCGTTTCTTGTCGCAAATCATTCCCGTTGGATCTTCTTGTGACACTATTTTCATTCGTGGTAAAGTTTCAGCGAAACCAACACAGTCATTTTTTCGTGAGTAAAAAGGTGCGCTCTCTCAGGCGAAATAAATACCAATAGCATAAGAAACCCTGCTCTCTATGCCCATTCTCTGAAAGATCTTCATCTCCACGATTGAGAGTCCAGTCTTGAAACAAGCTTGCTAGAAAATCATTCATAATAAATACCTCTGGTCTGAACATAAAACATTACGAAATATTTCATTCACGATGAAACGTTCTATTCTTGCCTCTACCCTCTCTATGGACAACAACCAGGAGGGAGTTTCGCTGCTTTCATCGAAACGACGTCGTTTAAATATTGGCTCCAGTTGGATGGTGAAAGAGTTGCCAGAAATGCCATACCTATATTTGAAAGAGAAAACATCTGTAGTCGTGTTGAACGACAGCCCACAACATATTGCCAACAGGATCGTGGAGAGCGCCAAGGCCATGAACTGCATTGGGGAATACAATAGTTCCACGGTAAGTCCATTGAATCGTTGAGCAAAAACGCAAATCAAATGTGCGGACACTCACTTACTCTTTGTTCCATTCTCTGTTTTGCTTTGAAGGCTAAAGCAACATTGTCAGTGGACGGAACAGAGTTCTGTGTCCAACTCTTTCAAGTACATACCGAGAAAAACAATGATTGTGTAATTGTAGAGTTACAGCGCATAAATGGATCTTCCATTGTTTTTCACACTGTGGCGCGATCATTACTCTCTGCATCGAAAAACGCCAAAGTCCTTTCAACGAAAGAAACTGAGAGGCATCCTACAAGTTCGACAAGGTCCAGAAGTAGTAACAGGAGGGAGGGATCAAACGACCGAATGAAAGAAAGCGATTTGTTCACATGCACACTTGAGATTGTAGACTCCCTCCTTAAAAAGGACCGAGTCGATGCGAACCTCTTGGGTGTGGAGTCTCTGCAACTCTTGACGAACACGAGGAGTTCTTCAGATGCCATGGTTTCCTATGCATCAAACGTTGTCTTGAACGGAGGCGATTTCATTGACGTCAGGGATACGCTCATATCACTCCTTGTCAATGATGAACCCGCAGAGAATGAGGTTGAAGATAAATATCATCAGAAAATGCGCTTTTGTGCATTGAATGTCCTGTCCAATGCATTGGATGCCTTGTCCGGTAAAGATGAGGATAATTTCGGAGATAAAGAATGGGCAGGCGACGATGGCTTAATTGCAACTTTATTCAAAGAAATGAAAAGTGCCGGGTCAAGGCCTCATGAAGCTTATTTAGCTGCTAAATCATTACTCACTGTGTTTGAGAATTCAGTGAGGATGAGGGCAGTAGCTTTGGAGCTTGGGATCTCGAGTGCTGCACTTCAACACAACACAATCGACGGGGATGATTATCCATTATTGAAGAATGTGTCGAATGATCTATTGCAGGTCCTTGGAGAATCTAAATAGATCCATACCAAATTGAACCAATGAAATGAAGTGACAAAGTAATGGGTGCGTGTATCCTCCAATGAGTGTATGCGAGCCTATTTACTGTTCGTCTGTTTACTCCAAAAGTTTCAAACGAAGCCCAACTGACTAATACTCAGCTATGTGAGGTCCTTTCTAATTGCGCACAATTACATGTCATAATACATTGTTTATATATTAAAAATGTTTAGAAGTTACTAGTAGGATTCTCCATGTTCATGGCTGACAACCATTCCATTGCAGCCGTCACGAAGTACATACTGTAGATTTTTATGCTGTGACCTAAATATTCGGGTGTGTGCAAATACATCGACGTTATAGAACCGTTGGGTAATTTCCGCAGTTTCATGATGACGTCACACACGCTTCAGGAAGTTCGCGACACACACACGCGGAAAACACCTTTCACCCGCGTGTCACGGCTTTGAAACACAATCCTAATCTCTCATAATACCGGTACTTCCACTGTCTGTCCATGATCTAAAGCAAAGGATTAAACATCATTGGAAGTACACGTACACAAATAGAAACCAAGAACTGCAGTTTCCGCAACAAAACTGTAGCATCTCGCTTCAATAACATTTCACCTCGAAATGACAAGAATAGCGAACTCTCTGAGCAATAATTCAAGACCCTGTGCAGTTCCTAAAGATGTGATTTTCTATCGCGTAAAGGCGAACATGATAGGATATTTTATCATACTGTCCCTATGTAATTGCATATCCTCTTTTCACATGGTGCACACGAGAATGAATGTACCTCACCAAGTATCAAGATCTTTCACATCAACTAGCTCTGTTTACGGACTTGGAAATATGCCAACTTCGATTGCGAATGCTGGCACATTTGCAACATCCATCAGAAATACCGACTACATAACCTCTACACGTCAAACTTCTTTGCAACAAAGCACAAAGACAGAAGTAGAAGTAGAAGTAGCCATAGAACCGAAAATCGATATCGAAATGGAATCTGATCACCTCAAGCTCGAAGCAGCCACGAAAGCCTCCTCGCAAACCGAAACCACGGAAACACGACTAATCCGAAAAGTCCTTAATGCTTGCCTCCTCGCAATATGTTTTGGATTTGTAACTTACTCCATCCTCAATGTGGACTCCGGCATGACGCGCGGTTGGTCCATCCCCGAAAAAGCAATGCGGATACCACTCGACAATTGGTCCTCTTATGAATCATCCCTCAATACCCAGCCCATAGCGACCAAGACTATGATTAATGTCATCATTTATTTATTGGGAGATTGGCTGAGTCAAACTATTTTCGTGAAAAAGAATGTATTGGAATTTGATGCGCTGAGAACTCTGAGGAATGGATTGATTGGATTGGTATTTGGCCCTCTCGTGCATGAATATTATGAGTTTTCGGATTATATCCTACCAGTGGAAGTGGGCTGGAATCGGTTGTTTAAGATATTGATGGATCAGACCTTATATTTGTCTGTCAAGTGTAGTGTTTACATCGTGGCGGTGAATGTGTTGGCGGGGGAGAGCTTTGAGTTTTCGGTGGATACGGCCAAGAACAAGATCAAGGATGTCATGATCACTGCGTGGAAGTTCTGGCCGCTGGTACATTGCATAACATATGGAGCCATTCCAGCAAGGCATAGGATTTTATGGGTGAATTGTGTGGATTTGTTTTGGAATGCCATTTTGGCGCTCAAGACTAGTGGTGACGATGAAAATGAGGAGGATGAGAATGGAAGTGAAGAAGGAGGTATTATAGTGGGTACGAATGGAGACCCATCTGGAATAACGAAAGAGATTGAAGTTCAACTTGTGAATGGAATTGAGAAGGACGCAATGGAAGAAATTTCTGAGATCATCACCAACAATATCTATGAGAAGGAGAAATCAGAACCAATGCTAGCATTAGAAAGAGATATATCAGAAAAAGCACTCGATTCGATCAGCCATTCGAACGAGACTGTGGTAGTAAAAGAATAAAGAAGGCAATGTATAATAAAATTAAGAAACAACTCGTTCTACAACCTGCATGTAATGCTTGTGGCTCCCATCCTTTCATTCTTGGGCACTTTTTTATTCTTCGCCTCATCCTGCCGTGGCCACTTTTTGGCATACAAACCTGCGGTATTCATACTTGTACGTGTACCGTAGGCCACGCCGGGAGAATATTGTTGTTAGAATAGGAAGCGTCACATAACAACGCACACATTGGTTGCGGGACTGTTGCAGGCCGTAAGTGTAATATTTATATTTGATCTACCCAAGCGACCTACCTCATCCATGCTCTTTCACGGACATTAAAATGCGTCCCATCTCCCATCATACTTTCGATCTTTCGATATTTTATGAATCAATCATTTCATTTCATTTGTATGAACAAAAAGAGATAATCTTACCCTCCGCTTTAAAAAGCATCTATAGCTAGAATTCTTTGCACACCAACGCAGCAGGAAGCCTAACAAAACCGATACTCACATGTTTTCGTTGGCATTGCCATACAATTTCTGTATGTACCACCGGGTGTTGATAAGTAAGTAAGCAAAGCCACTATTATAGGCCATTCACCATCGCTTATCAACAAACTAAATGGCTATAATTGTTTGTCAATTTTTAATTTATTAATGACTCACAAATTGAAATTGAAAATGCCTCACAATACAGTATACGTGTGTTCGACTTCTTCATCCGATCCATCCGATCCTTCTACCAGTAGGCCATAAGCAAAGCTACTAGGCCATTCACCATCATATCAACACCAGATACTACTGTACTATAAATACATTATCATCTGGTAGGGTCTTCAGTGGTGTAATAGTAGTACCATTTGCCTAGTGATTGCCATACAGCACAGATACCTCATGTAGAAATGGTAACGAGGAAACTACCACATCGAACTACGTATGAGAAAGATGTGAGCAAGCATGATGTGTGAGAACAAAGATAAAAACTTCTATCAACGACCCCGCAATCATTTTTGTCCATCTCGCTATAAAAATAAGTGAACAATCGTCGTGTCTTCTCCTCTCGGATCCCAAGGAGTACGAGTAGTAGATCCATTACTCCTCACCCCTCACTCCTTATTTAAGACGAAGAAAGCAAACTTCACTTGGAACATTGTTGCAGAAGAAGGAGGGCAGCTCATTAGTGAGGTGCCCTGGCTTGATCTCAGTCATTTAAGAAGTTCACGAGGGCACAGCCAAATTTACTGCATTCTTAAAGGTGAGTGTGGGATGTACTCGTCATCACATAACATCAGACAAAGAATCCCCGGGTTCCAAGTATTGGATACAGGGGTTCTCATTGTTTTAGATGTCATTCTCAGGGGTGCCCAGTGCCAGAACACCGGTGTTCGGGGGTGTTCTGATCTAAGGTGTTCAGACGTCGAGCTTCTTTGTAAGCAGCTGCCAGTATATATTATTATTTGTATGGTACAACCCCTCTGCTCACAAATCACGCAAAAAGTTGTAAAGCATCAATTCACAACTCGTGTAAGGAAATAATACACAAGAAGAATAGACTAACTATCTAGCTAGATTGGCAAGAATTGGAGACTTCTAACATGTCTCACCATTACATTGAGTTATTCTCAATAAACCATCAACTTTCATGAAGATCGCCTACACCACTTCACTACTTTTGGCAGCTTCCGCCTCTGTTGCTAATGCCATTGTTACCACCAGTTTTTCCCGGAAGAGTACTATCACTTCAGCCTTGTTAAAGAGTACGGTCGATTTGGAGGTTGGTGGGGCTGCTGCCCCGAGGAACCCAGCTTTTGTCGTTGGGATGTCCCCCCAATCACGTTTGGATCAGATGTCTAAAAGTACTCGTTTGATGGCCCTGAGTACTAGGCTATACAATGACAAAAGTGAAGCGAGCGATGGGCAGCCAAAGAAGAAACCAAACTCGATGTAAGTAGGCAGTGAGGAAACTGTATCATCCTAGCAGTAGACTATTCTAATAATTTTTGCTGCTGGGATAATGTTATCATTATCAATTTGTTCAAGCTCGATTTATTTCACACACAATACTAATATCCTAACCATTTTCATTATCATATGAATATGTTTGACAAATTAGCTGCGGCCATATTTTCGTTTTACATTGTGCCGCCGACGGGATTGCCGCCGATGGGATCCTCTTCAACAACGGTAAGGTTTCTGATAAGGACTGCTGCTGCAAAATGAATGAGAAGGATAGTTCCAAGGTGCGATTTTACGAAGCAGGATATCCATCTGATGCTGCCAATCTGATGCCTTTGTTCAACTCCTTTTTGGAACGAGGTGCAAAACACTTCCAAGGAGAGTGGTCATCTTTCAGTCTAGGAAAGCCACTCCTTGCTTTTGATCCGATATATTTCTTCAAATCAAATGTTGATGATGAAAAGAAGATGCTGGTGTTGAAGGAGCTAATGACTAACGTATATTCTATCGCTGATGACTTTGGAGTTGACATTGCTATTTGCATATCAGAGGATAAAGGCATACTTATCTGTCCAGGCACTTCGAGCTGGACTATGTCCTTTTGCAGGAGGGCCGTTTTGGATGCTTTCTGAGAGTCAGAAAGCTAGTGCATCAAAACTAGCAGGAGCAGCAAAGGTTGGTCGTCTATCAATCTTCATTGATGCTGGAATTTCAATTCCATCTGGTGCGCCTTCTTGGGGGGGGGGGCTATTGGAAACGCTTGCCATCAAGGCGAACATGAACGAAAAAGATAGAGAAAGCCTTAAATCCCTTGGCTTCCTTGATCAACCGACGATCCTCGCCGAGGGCATGGGTGATAAGTTTGAGCCTGCTATTGCCGATATTATCAACGAGAGTTCCCGTTATACCCCTGGTCATGCTCTTTTGAAGACTGTCAAGTCACCTTCCGTCACGACTAACTACGATGCCCTTTATGAAAACGCTGCGGAAAGCTGCAACCAGCATGTACCTACATTGCCCTGGGATTCAAGGGAGATGATCGAAAATGATCATTCTGAGCGCAATTCTCTACTCAAACTCCACGGCTGCGTGAAATACCCAGAGAGCATCATTCTCAGTCGAAGTGATTATATGCGTTATCCCGACACTTCTCTGGCACTTCGTGGTTGTCTTCATGGTATGTTTCTAACTTCTAAAGTCCTTTTTTGTGTTTTTTCCATGACTGATGACAATGTTCATAAAGTTATTGATGATGTAAGGACTTTTCTTCATGAAAAGAATGACGACCAAAAGCTTGGAACTATTCTTAGTATGACGGAGATAAAGATGTTCAATCGCCTCTGTGACCAAGATTTTCATATTCACACCTTTGGGAAGTCTTGGAGTGATAGTCCCGCGTGGGACCATGATTGTTTCCTTGACAATGTTGTTGATTGTTCTCCTTGAAAAATGCGAAACGAGTTTGTGTGTGTGTTTTCAAGCACCAATTTGAAATTCAGGATGTAGTTGGAAATACCCGCTGATAAACGAAACTACTGAATTCAGAATGAATTGCAGGCGAGACCTGACAAACAAAATGATAAAGCTAAGCTAAGCTA
>Ga0115005_10001572_pt1 | contig 18186 bp, 13 predicted proteins | sample ArcOceMetagenome_FD_87163 | JGI IMG/M metagenome (GOLD analysis project Ga0115005, IMG submission 87163) | Marine eukaryotic phytoplankton communities from Arctic Ocean - Arctic Ocean - Greenland ARC118M Metagenome | ecosystem: Environmental > Aquatic > Marine > Oceanic | place: Arctic Ocean... | reverse complement strand
CGATCTGGCCATAATATCAAAACCTTCAGGACTATTATCAACACCAGGAAAAAATATTAATGATTCTGTACAGACTAGGTGTGAACTTTCTTATACAGATCACACTGGCCCATTCATTATTCATAGACTTGATCAATGTACTTCAGGTTTAATGATTATAGCAAAAAACAAATCTTCTCACGCATTTATTCAAAAACAATTTCTCAAAAGAACAATTAAAAAAGAGTATATCGCTCTGCTAGATGGAAAGATTGAAAAAAAATCAGGTGAAATAGACTTACCACTCATTGGTGATATTGAAAATTTACCGAATCAAAAGGTATGCTTCGATTATGGCAAAAAATCTCTCACACATTTTAAATTCATAAAATATATTGGAAATAACTCTCTTGTCAGTCTATTTCCAAAGACAGGAAGAACACACCAACTAAGAGTCCATATGGCCCACGAAAAAGGCCTTAACCATCCAATTATTGGAGATGATCTTTATGGAGTAAAGGCAAATAGACTGCATTTACATGCAAGAAAGATAGAGTTTATACATCCAAGAACGAAAGAGATCATTACATTTATTGATGATGACTATTTTATCTCATAGACTTCGTTCTTAATTGATCTAGGATAAGTTCAATTGAGCTCTTAATACCCATTTGATTTGGAGAGGATCCATGTCCACTATAATCAGACTTTTCTAGTTTTGACTTTAAAACTAAATTTTCATCTTTAGTCCCAATAGAGTTAATATCATAGGACATTTTCTTATGTTTTATTTTATATTCAACCAAAAGAACATCAGACTCTACTTCAAAAAAAACATGCATTTTCTGAATCCCAACCCATTCATTTGAGCCTGGAGGAATCAGTTCAGATGAAATTTGTTTTTTTGCATTTTTAAAAGGTTTAAATTTAAACTTATAAAAATTCTCAAAAATATCTTTAAAATCACAGATAGACTTTTCTGGTAAAATGGATAGTGGCAAGAGACCTACTTCAATAGATTCTTCTAAAGTGCCAATAATAACAAAAAGAGTTTTTGTATTATCTGAGATGATAAAATCGTTTAAAAGCGAAAAAGAAAATGTAAATGGTACTGATTTGTCGTAACACTCTTCTGGAACCTGAATCGAATCAATCATTTTAAAACTAGAAAGATCTTTGTTTTGGATTTTTTTTGGGTTACCAAAACCTAGAAATATTTGTAGATTTGGTATTTTAGATGGCATCCCTTGCGGCAATAGTGAAAGTGAACCGCTGATAACAGATCCTCTCTCCCAACTCTCACCCTCTAAATCGAGCTTATACTCACAAGACTTATAAAAAAACATACCTTTCATTAAATACTCCCTCTATATATTGCCATAGAGCATAGAATAATTTTAATCATTTGACCAAAAATAAAAATACCTATACTTATATTAATATGAAGCCATTATCTATTGAAGATTGCTATTCAGATTGGAAAAAAGGTCATATAAGTGACCAATTTATGGTTTATTATTTTTTTGTTTTTTATCATGAAAAAAAATATCCCTCAAAAAGATTAAAAGATTTTCTAAATCAGGATCAGCTAAAGTTTGAAGACTTAAAAGGGCTGATACAAAACAATAAATTCAAAAAAGTAAAACAAAAGGCGATCGATACCTTAATCAATTGGGGAAAAGATCGATGGAAAATGATTCTCATCGATACAATTCCACTTCCTCATGATGTCCTTAACTTTCAAGCAGAAGGAAAAAGACCCGTCACCATGATTATTCAAGACGAATTTACCCCGATACTAACAAGACAAGATCATTTAGAATTTCTCATCCATGATCTTGAGCATGGATATATGTATTTTCACGATGAGTCACTATATGATATGCAAAATTTATTTTTTAAAAAGATCGAAGCCTCACTAAAGACAGATATTTGGAAGTCATACCTTAAATGCAATAAGTTTAAAGACAAATTTATCTATCTCATAAGTGATATGAATACTCACACTGAACATTATAAACAATATTTATTCTCAATGATTCCAGAAAATGAAGTAGATAGATTTAATTTTTTATTTGAAAGAAATTGATTCGATGAGAGATTTATTCTTTATCATGAATTAGTGTTAGTAGAAATTTTTGCAGATCATTTAAACCTAATGGCTTAGCCAAGAAATTATTCATACCCGCTAATAAAGCATCATTTTTATCTTCAATAAAAGCATTTGCTGAGAGGCCAACGATTAAGGGTTGTTGAATATTTTTAATTTTTCTGATTTTTTCAGTAGCTTCAATCCCACCCATAACAGGCATACGTATATCCATAAATACAATATCTATTTCGTTCATGGATAAATAACTTAATGCTTCAGACCCATCATTGACAAAATCAGCCTTGACAGCAAGTCTTTTCATGAGAAGATCAAATGTTTTTTGATTGATAACGTTATCTTCTACAAGAAGTATTTTTTTGTCTTTTAAATATTTTTTTACTCTCTGAAGGTCTGCTTGCGTAAATTCAAAATGATCGACTGTTGACCTCTCAATAGTCGAGAAAATAAGTTTAAATTTAAAACTTGCACCAAGATAGAGCTCACTTTCAACCTTTAGCTCCCCTCCTAAACTTTTAATAATCGCTCTTGAGATAGAAAGCCCAAGGCCTGTACCACCATTTGTTTCTGTTACATCATAAATATCCGTTACCGATTTAGAAAATATTTTGCGTTGATCAGACTTTGAGATTCCCATACCAAAATCTCTTACAAGAAAAGATGCTACAATTTTATCTTCAATCATTTCTCCTGAAATATTGAGGACGATTGTCGATCCAAATTGTGAAAACTTAATTCCATTAAAAATAAGATTCACAAGTACTTGGATAATTCTCTCTTCATCTGAAACAAAAACAGGCATATTGCGAGGTGAATCGACCTCAAGAGTAATCTCTTTTTTAGCCAAAAGTGTCTCAGTTTGCTCCTTTACGCTTGCAACAATAGTTTCAAAAGTTGTATTTTTTTGGTTTAAACTTAAAGTATCATTTTCAATTTTTGTAATATCTAAAATATCTCTGATTAAATTATTTAGAAGATAAGATGAAGATTCTATTATTTCAAAATGGTCCTTTAAATTTTTATCAATATGCTCCATTGAGTTAAGATATGAAATAGTTCCCATCACACCATTTAATGGAGTTCTCATCTCATAAGACATTTTTTCTAGAAACTTTGTTTTAAAATTTGAGATTTTGATGAGTTCATTTCTTGACTGCTGAAGCTCCTCAGTTCTTTTTATAGTTTCTTGAAGAATTCTTCTTTTCTCATTAAAAATAAAAATAATAAATGTTACTAACAACATACATATAATCACGAGCAAAAGAAAAGTTTGACTTACTCTACTCTTTAACGAATTATTAAATAGCTTTGTAGGCATGCCAACTTTAACAGTCCACTTATCATTAAAAAAGAAAAAATCTGATTGTTCATAGAATTTAAATTCAACTTTAGAAGAAGATGATTTATAAACGGCATATTTATTAAATATAATCTCAAAAAATGATTTCCTTTTATATTTCTCAATATCAAATAATAAATCCATATCAATGAATATAAGAAATACTCCAATACTTTTATTCTTCTTAAATACAGGTTGCGCAATAAAATACTCTCCATCGCTATTAAAAATATAGGGATTCGAGTTTTCAGAAGTAGAATTATCTAACATATCAAAAAGATCAATCGATTTTTGGAACATCCCAATTTCAGGGAAATATTTTGTCTTTGAGTTAATTATTTTTTTAAATTTAAGCTCATACCGATTATAAAGTTGCCCCTCTTTTGAAGCATACCATACGACTGCTTTTGGATAGATTTCTTGAGTTGCAAGCCTAGTGCTCATAATATCAAATTCATTTTCATCAACAGACTTAGAAGCATTAAAAAAATCAAGTAACGTCGATGTATCTTTATAAAGATTATGAAGTTTAATTGAAATAATTTTTACTGTATCTTCACTTGAAATGCGAAATTCTGTTCTCATCTTTTGAATTGTATTTTCAGTCAAATAAAATAAACTCAAATAAAATGAAATCAAAATGGCAATATTTATAAAGATCAACTTAACTGCTCTGTCAGCTTCAAATATTTTAAGAGAAAAAAAGACTAAAGGAGTAAATAAAACTATTCCTATATAATCACCCACAAACCATGTCTGAAGAATATTTAAACATTCTTCAAGATTTTTATGATAGATAAGATTAAAAAGAAGACAACCTTTGAGAGCTAAAAAAAATGAAATCAAAGGGGCGATAAATAGATTGAAGGAGATAATATTCTTCTCATATAAAAAGGTATCGGATTTTTTACTATAAAATATTTTTTCTATGATGAAATATATAATAACAACAGAAAAAAATGCATTAACAATTGAATAAGAAAAACTTACAAGAGTTGTAGAGTGACGCAGAAAATAATCTTGAATAAAGACCTGAATAAAATAACCAATAAAAATACCTAAAAGAACTTCTTTTCTAAATGCAAGATAAAATGCTACTGCAAGAGCAACCGGAGGCCATATTATATGTACAGTCTGAGTAGATTCAGAGCTGAAATATGTAACAATAAAACTTACGACTACATATAAAAATGAAATAATTATATTCTTATAAACACTTAACATATAAGAGTATTATCGGTTTTTTTAAATAGGAATTGATTTTAATTATTCAGTTATTTTTTCAAAAAGATAGCTATTCCAATGAAGAGTATTTTTCTCATGTACTCTTTCACTATGGATTAGTTTTTTTGTAAAATTATCTTGATTAAACTCTGGAAAATAAACATCTCCTTCCTCAGAGTAATCAATTTCAGTCAGATAAATCCTATCTGCCAAAGGAAGGGCCATCTTGTAAATCTCTCCACCACCTGTGATAAACAACTCTGTTTCCCCTGCGCTTTTAGCAAAGTTAATAGCGGACTCAAGACTGTTAAAAACCTGACTGTCTTTAATTTTTAGCTTCTTATCACGAGTAATGACAAGATTGGGTCTGCCAGGAAGCGCTCGTCCAATTGCTTCGTAATTCTTTCTTCCCATAACAATATGGTGCCCCAATGTTGTTTCCTTGAAATATTTATATTCAAGAGGTAGATGCCACATCATTTGATTGTTCTTACCTATAACCCTATTTTTTCCCATGGCCGCTATTAATGAAATAATCATACAGCAACTGCACCTTTAATATGTGGGTGAGACTCGTATCCAACAAGTTCAAAATCTTCATATTTAAAACCATCTATATCTTTAATCGCTGGATTAATAATCATTTTCGGAAGAGGCATAGGTTTTCTACTCATTTGTAATTTACACTGCTCGAGATGGTTTGAATAAATATGAGCATCTCCTATTGTATGAACAAATTCACCTGGAGTGAGATTACAAACCTGAGCAATCATCATCGTTAAAAGGGCATAACTAGCAATATTAAACGGAACTCCCAAAAAGATATCAGCTGATCTTTGATAGAGTTGGCAACTAAGCTTTCCATCAGCAACGTAGAACTGAAAAAACATATGACAAGGCGGAAGGGCCATTTTATCAAGTTCTCCAACATTCCAAGCGTTAACAATAAGTCTTCTTGAATCAGGATTTGTTTTTATCTGTTCAATAACACTTTTAATCTGATCATGAACTCGTCCATCTGAGCCGGTCCAACTTCTCCATTGTACTCCGTAAACAGGACCTAATTCACCCTCTTCACTGGCCCATGCATCCCAAATTTTTACATTATGCTCTTTTAGATAAGAAATATTTCCACTACCCTGTAAAAACCAAAGTAATTCGTGAATGATTGACTTTAGATGTAATTTTTTGGTTGTAACCATAGGGAAACCTTCAGCTAAATTAAATCGCATTTGGTGCCCGAATACAGAAAGTATCCCTGTACCAGTTCGATCTTCTTTCTTTGATCCATTATGATAAACTTTTTCCATTAAATTTAGATATTCTTGCATTTTGATCTCCCTAAATTAAAAACTTTTTGATTTTAAATTTGGTGTGTATAATTACAGGAAAGGGTATCAAAATTAGTTGAAGTTGAGAAGATCTTTAGGAGATTAAATGAGTACAGTACAAACAGGTTTAATGCGAATAAGAGATGAAAAAGAGTTGCAGAGTCATTTCAAGGGAAACATAGGCATACTGTGTCATAGCGCCAGCATAGATGATAAGTATAATCATGTACTTGATATTTTCTTAAAAACTTTTCCAGGCCAAGTAAAAAAAGTCTATGGCCCTCAACACGGGTTTGTCACTGATGTACAAGATAATATGATTGAAACGAATCATTTTATCCACCCACACTATAAAATACCTATTTATTCTTTATACTCAGAAACAAGAATACCGACCGACGAGATGCTTGAAGAAATTGACCACCTATTTATTGACCTCCAAGATGTAGGTACTAGAATTTATACATATATTTACACAATGACACTTTTATTAGAGAAATGCGCTGATAAAAAAATTGAAGTCATTGTTCTAGATAGACCAAACCCGATTAATGCCCATGATATTGAAGGAAATATTTTAGACATAAAATTTGCAAGTTTCGTAGGTCGCCATCCAATACCTGTAAGACATGGGCTAACTATTGGTGAAGTGGCCTTAATGCATCAAAAATTTTGGACCAAAAACAAAAGTCATTTGAAAGTTATTGAGATGAAAAATTACTCTCGCACGATGAACTTTTATGAAACAAAGCTACCTTATGTAAATCCATCACCCAATCTACCAACAATAGAAGGTTGCTACACCTTTGTTGGAACAGTTCTTTTTGAAGGAACAAATATATCAGAAGGAAGAGGAACAACCAGAGCACTTGAACAAGTAGGACATCCTCGTTTTGACTCGCTTAAATACCTAAATCATTTCGAGAAAACTTTTAAGGATTGTGATATGAGAGGATTTAAACTTCGTCCAGTTAACTTTTATCCAATGTTTCAAAAGCATGAACATCAAAGTTGTGGTGGCTATTTTATTCATATCACTGACCATAAAGAGTTTAGGCCATGGAGGGTATCTCAAATTCTCTTAAAGGAAATGAAACATCTTTTAGCAGAAAACTTTCATTATAAAACTGATCCATATGAATATGAATTCAATATGAATCCAGTGGATATGATTAATGGAACTGACCTATTAAGAAAATGGTATGATAGGCCTCGAGATTTTGATTACCTTGAAATATTAGAGAAGGAATCAATGGATCAATACTTAAACGCAAGAGATCAAATCCTTCTCTATAAATAGCTGATTTCATACAATTACAAGTTTTAAACTCAACTACCCTAGCATTTATTCCGATAGGATAAAAGTTAGGGAATTTTATGTTATCTAAATTTTTAATTTTAATATGGGTTATAACGAACTTTGCGTTTGCAGAGGAGTGGATTAGTATACGCCCTCTTCCAGATTGCTCTAAATTTAGAATTGAATACTCCGAATATAATGGCCTCTATAAAGTGCGCTTTAAAGAATCACCCTATTCAGATAAATATACATATGCAAAAGAGAATCTTGATGATTTAAATAACTTATCCATCCTTACTGATATTATTGTTCAATCTGCTGAGAACTATTGCCCAAGCTCAATGGATCCTTTTACAATTTTAAAAGAACAGAATCCTTGCCCTGAAATTCAAACAAATAATATTACTTTTACAGATTCATTTGTAAGCTTTATTAGAGATATATTTCAAATAGTTGATCGAAAAAATAATTGTGAAGACATAATTCCATATATTGAATTACAAAATAAAATTGCCAATTTATCTGATGAAAACCTACTACACTTTAAATCACACTTTCACATTTTTAAGCTCTTTACTGGAAACAATACAGATAACCTAATCAATCAATACAAAGAATGTGGTGGAAGTAACGGATCAGATAAATTTGTCCAAAACATTATTCTCTTAGAAGCTAAAAAAGCATGTTTATTTCCATCTCCACCAGGACAGATCAGTTTTGAAGAATCAAAGAAAATAGCGAAAGAAATTGCTAAACAATATGCAGGAAACTCACTGCTTGACTTAAATAGTAAACAAAATGAAATTACATATAAAACAGCTGATTTATTTCTCCAAAATATTCTCAATACACAATTAAAGAGTTTACTGGGATCAAGTATTGATACAAAAGAAAAAATGGAACAACTAACATCTTATAAAAACTTTAAGAATATTAAGCCTCAAAAAACATTATCTTATTTAGAAAATATTTTAAGTGTTGATGCTCCTTTGGAAATCATTGACAATTCCCTTGATGAGATGATTGAGCATAATTTCACAGAAATTCTTGGAAATGACTTTAATGAAGAGGAAAAAAAAGATTTTTTAAATAAACAATTTTCGCCAAGAATTAAAAAAAATTACCAAGCCTGTATTGCTCCTTACAAAAAAAGAATACATTTTTCGGAAAAAGATATTTCGAAGAAGCAGACTCATAGAAACTCACTAAAAGAATCATTTTGTAAAGCAAATAATCAAGCCTGCTATTCAGAAAACTCATGTCAAAATACAATTAACTTCTTAACTGATAATTCAAAGATTAAAGATCTCAATGTTATCCAGAGCTGTATTTTTGACGGTATTAATAAGAATATGAATCTTGTCTTAGAAAAAATTGTAGGAAATGCAATAGATAAAATTGGTTCTAACATCAGATACACTGAAACTTACAAATTAGATCTTATAAATAAATCAAATGAAATACTCATGAGCTGTGCTAATGATAAGTTCAAAGAAATTGGACCCGATAAACAATTTGTGACAAAAAGTGAAACTAATATCTCACTAAACAATCTACAAAATATCACAACAGAACAATACGCTCAAACATTGAAAGAGTGTTCAGTAAAAGTAGAAGAATATATTGTAAGAGATGTCGGTGTTATTCATATTGCCTCTATGAATTTATTTAAAAAAAATGATATTCATAAAAACAATCATAAAATTGATATTAAAGGAATTTCTCTTGATCAATTCCAATACAATAAAGCTAAGGATTCATTAAATGCATCACTAGATAGATGTCTTCATGCCCAACGATCTAAGTCACAGATTACGACAGCTCAATCATCACAATTATGTCTGCCAATGATAGAGCTTAATATTGCAAGAGAAGTTATTTCCAATGGTCTTGAAGAATCTTTATCCATTGTTCCTAGAGCTCAAAAAGAACGTATCCTAACTCATTTTGACCAATGTGCTGAGTTAGCAATAAATGATAGTTATAATTCCATATTCAATAAAGATCACAAAAATCCTATTTATGATGATAAAAGCATGAAATCATTTTTAGAAAATAATCATGATTATCTAAATTGTACAAAGGCCGCAATTAATTCAACAACCGAAGTGATTACGCTCATAACCCTAGATACTTTAGAAAAAGATCTTACAGAGAAACTATCAAAACCAAGCTTCTATAGAGACATTAAACAATCTTTACTTGAAAAAAGTAAAGCATGTATCAGTAATGGCCTAAATCGTATAAAAACATGGAATGAATTTAGCTCATTTAATTCTTCCGGAAATTTTGATATTCTTAAAAATCAATGTGAAAGTGAAATTACTGAGTATGCATTACCTATATTAATTACAAAAGAAATAGATTTTCAAATTAAAAATCTAAATGGAACAAAATTAACTGACATTGACTTAAAAAATATTACCTCTGAAATTGCCCTAAAATATAATATAAAAACACCCTACTTTTCTTTTTTAGAAAAAGACAAAAATATTATCGTTCAGGCCTATCGAAAATTTAAAGAAAAAAAACCTAATGGAGATATGGACCTTTTCATTAAAGATATTACCACCATTGCTCAAAATTCAGTCATCACAAATCTTCATTCTAGATTAATGAATAGAGTTGTAGAAAAGGGCTTACCTAATTATGATTTCAGTGCTTTTAGAACAAAACTTCCAAAAGGATGTTTAAGTAGTATTTATGAGTCACAAAAAGAAAATATTGAAGCTCTCGTTAAGGATATTAATGATGCGACAAAAGATGATGATAAAAACATAGAAAAAGATTTAATGAGTGATTTTGTAGACTTCATTACACTAGGTCTTAAACGTGCCCATACATTGAATCAGTACGATAGATATATTGATACTCTAAACCGTATTTGTCAGTCGCCTAAAAAATACAAAGACATTAACAAACTAGTTGCGACAGGTGTAGGTGACCATATTATTCTTGCACAAGTTGAGCTGAAAATTAAAAATGCATTTTATAATGTAGCTAAAGATCAATGCTTAAATGATATAAAATTACTTAACATAAAGATGGAAAATTCTTTTTATGATGACTACTGTGAAATAAAAACACATAGTGAAATGGAAAAGAAAAGATTCGTAGAGTCTATTAGTAAACAAAATATCCTTTCTATTGAGCAGAAAAATTTACTCCAATTTATTACAGCGAGACATCAAGCAACACTTGGGCAAATCGAAAATAAATTAGATACTCAAGCATTAAATAATATGTTTATAAAATCGGATAACTCTATTTTAAAACTTATTTATAGTCATTTTAATTCAGTTTTAATAAATGAGAGTCGTGTTATGGACCAAATAACTCATGAAGCTGTAGAAACCCTCTTTAGGGATCAATCTAGAGGTAGTTTTGCAGATGACTTTATAAAATCACAGCTCACAAGTGGAATAGGTCTGCAAGGATATAAAATTGCAAAAGAGAAAGTGAATGAAAGTGTTTCTAAAAGTATGTTTGATTTTGATAAAGTAAAAAAGAGTGCAACAAAGTCACTAGACTTATACTGGAACCAAGAAAATTTGGATAAATATATAAACTGGGAAAACATAGATAATTCCCAACGCTCAAAACTTATCAGCTCAGTCTATGAGAATGTCATTATGCTTGAAATTAATCCGAAAACAACAGAATCTGAACGAATGACAAGATCAAATAATCTTACAAATATTATAACAGAGCATATAACAAATTATCCTTCAGCTCCCAATAGGAAATATAAGCCAAGAAGAAAAATGCCATTTTTTACAAAAACTGGATCCGTCTATTTCATGGAAGTAGAACCTGAAGGTAATGAATTTGTTAGCTTAACTCAGAGACTTGAACAAGACATTGAAAGTGAAACAATGAGAGATATTTTAGAGTTTTGGAAATAAAAAAGGGTCCCTAGGGACCCTCAATTCTATTTATGTGCAATAATTTCGCCTGATTTTAATTTGGCTTTATACTCAACAAGAATTTTCTTCACAACTGGCAGCAACATAAAACATGCAATCATATTTGGAATTGCTAGTAATCCATAAACTCCATCGGAGATATTTAAAACTACTGATAATTTTGCAATTGCTCCTAAGAAAATAAATGCAACAAATACATATCTATATGGTGTAATACCCTTTTCTCCAAAGACATAAGTAACACCTTGCTCACCGTAATATGACCATGAAATTAGAGTTGAAAAAGCAAACATTGTTACCGCAATTGTAACTATCCAAGTTCCAACAGGGCCCATAGCACTTGCAAAAGCTCTAGCTGTTAGATCAACCCCTTGAACATCTCCATCTGACCAGACACCCGATGATAAAAGTGCAAGTGCAGTAATTGTACAAACAACAATTGTATCTATAAATGGCTCAAGTAAAGCAACAACACCTTCTTGAACAGGTGTTGACTTAGCTGCTGAATGGGCCATAGCAGATGATCCCATACCAGCTTCACTTGAAAATGATGCTCTTCTGATTCCTTGAACAATAACTTCTTTAACAACAACACCAGCAAAACCACCAGTTGCTGCTGTTCCAGCAAAAGCACTAGAAAAAATTAAAGAAAACATACTCGGAACATCAGATATATTAGACAGAACAACATAAAGTGCACCACCAACATACATAACAACCATTAGTGGTACTAACTTTTCAGTAACCTGTGCAATTCTTTTTATCCCACCAATCAAAACAACAAAAGCAAGTCCAGCAAAAATTAGACCTGCAATCCATTCAGGTAAACCTGTTGATGAATTAATAATTGATGCCATCTGATTTGATTGAAACATATTACCTGCACCAAAAGAACTTAGAATAACAAAGAAGGCATAGAACCATCCAAGAAATCTATACTTTTCAGATAATCCATTCTTAATAACATACATAGGGCCACCATGAACATGTCCACTCTCCCCTTTTTCTCTGTATATCAGAGATAGTGTAACTTCAGTAAACTTTGTCGTCATTCCGATAAAGCCTGCTACCCATAACCAAAAGACAGCTCCTGGACCACCAACAGCAACAGCAACAGCTACACCTGCAATATTTCCAAGACCAACAGTTGCAGAAAGAGCAGTCGTTAGTGCTTGAAAGTGAGAAATCTCTCCTTGATCTTCAGGCTTATCAAACTTTCCCCTTACAATATCAATTGCATGCTTAAAGAGAAAGATTTGCGGAAATCCAAAATAAACTGTAAATACAATACCCGCTCCGACTAATAAACCTACAAGTGGTAATCCCCAAACCATTCCTACGAACTCGCCGGTTAGTGCCTCTAAATTTTCCATTTTAACTCCTAATAGATGACTTAATAAGTAACACTAATAGCTTAGCAAAATTATATATGATTGAAAGAACTTTAAGATTAAAAGATTAAAAAAAAGGGTGATCATCGATCACCCCATTCTTATAAATTATAAACTACTTACTATTGAAATAAATTTAAAAGAGGAATTGGAGTGACAACAAATGGTCTTGTTCCACTTTTATTAAAACGTGTCTCTTCATCCATAATAACTGTTCTTGCTTCTTGAATTGCAAGATCTACATTTGAAGTCAAAGATAACTTAGCTGCATAAGATGCTCTGTCAGAATTTAAAATACCCTTAGATTTTACTTTTGCGACTAAATAAGATTTCAAATCAACAGTTCCCATTAGTATTTTTTTAATCTCAATTGGCTTTAGAGATGGATTAATATCTTTAATTACTGCAGCAATATTTGCAACCCTCGGAGCTGCTTGTGAAGTTCCACTTACATCTAAATACTCATTACCTGGAATTTGAGAGTGAATCAACATTCCTGGTGCTGCAATATCAACAGTATTTACACCATAATTCGAAAATGGTGCCAAATATTGATTTTCATATGTAGCAGCAACAGAAATTACATTATCTGCCTCAATATTTGTAGGACTCGTTGGAAACTTATCATTATTTGATCCATCGTTACCTGCAGCAAAAACAAAAAGTGTTTTTGGAGCGGCGTTAACCATTTGCTTGCCTGCTGTGATTAAACTATTCATAAAGTATCTTGCAAGCTTATCACTTTCTTCTTCAGTAGGTTCTCTTTGGTAAGCTAGTTTAAAAGCATTATCCGTAATCATCTTAGACTGATTAAAACCAGTTCCAAATGATCCATTAGCAATATCGGCACCATGATTTCCAACATACGCAGCAATTTCTTCTAAAAGCATCATTTGTTGATTAGCAAGTACAGTTAAACCTGCTTTTAATATCTTCATTCTAAGGTCATCTCCGTTAAGGGATAATGCCTTTTTATTCATTTTTAAAGATTGCTTTAAACCATTAAAGAATGGTGATACTTCAGTCGGAATTAATTTTACTGATAAGATAGATGCATCGACATTATCTTTAGCAGCAATACCTGCAACATGAGTTCCATGAACAAAATTACCAAAGATTTGCATTTCTTTTAAAAAGAGTGGATCTTGTCTTTTATCTCCTACCCATTTTAATTCAGCTTCAGTAGCTGTACCTAAAAACATTTTTCCTTGAATTTCAAAAAATAGATATGGGTCAGCTGAGAATGTTCCAATGTACTTTCTATCTATAACTAAATTATTTGATTCAGCAAAGTTCCAACCATAAATATCATCTTGATATCCATTACGATCATCGTCTCTTCCATTATTATCAATTTCATTTACATTTTTCCAAATTTTTGAAACGAGATCAATATGCTCTACATCCGTTCCAGAATCAATAATTGCTATTTTTGAAGCCATTACTGTTTGTGACAAAACAAGTAATACTATAATTGCTAATTTCATAAACTCTCCATTTTATGTGATTAAAGATAATCATCTAAAATTCATTTTTATATGTCAATAAGTGTAAGACTATTTGACTTTAATACTCGGAATGCTCTTATAGTTCTGGAATATTAGTTATATACGTTACTTCCTCTTCTCCAGATTCGTCGCTAAGAACGTTAGAAACAGAGCATTTCTGATTTCTATCATATTTATAATCGTCTGCACCTCGAACAAGAATACCTTCAATAAGTCCAGTGGAAACACTAAATACAGCTGATCCTGAATTACCACCGTACGTATCAAGGTTTGCTGAAAAATAATTCTTCGATAGTGATTTAATATATGCACCATCTGCAATTTTTGTTGGCAAGCCTGAAGGATGACCTATAACAACAAGTGGATCACCAACTGAAACTCTTCCTGTTTTTCTATAATCAAGAACTCTTCTATCTGTAATTTTTCTATCTAACTCGATTAAAGCAAAGTCATCCATTGATGAATTATTTAAAACAGTATTGATAACTTTTTTACAACTATAAATACTCTCATCTTTAACTAAAATATCCTTTTGGCCCTCATGGTTTATTTTATAATCAAATACCCATTTAAATTTTGCACAATCAGAGTCATCTTGAATGCAATGACCAGCAGTGACTAATAAATTATCGCCAACTAAAAATCCTGAACAATAAGCAGCAGTAACTTGTCCAGAGAAGCGCTCAGTCTTACAAATCCCTCCATCCTCTAACGTTTCTGCAGATATTGTTGTCGTTCCATCACCATTTGACAGGAGTGATTCACTCATCAACATAGCTGCAGTAGATTTTGACAATTCAATAAACATTGAGTTCGTAGAGTCTATAACGTCAACTCTATTATCATCACCATAAATAACCTTAGTCTGCTTTAGGCCTGCAAATGCAGTCAGAGATGAAAACAAAGCAATTGATACAATTAAAATTTTCATGGATATCCTTTTCCTATATTTTAAAACAATGAAATATCATAGGGATTTGTTCAACTTTAGGCAACTTACACATTCTTACACTTCAATAAAAAAAAAGAGGGAGCATAAGCTCCCTCAAATTATATAATTTAAATTATAACTCTTATTTTAATTCTGGAATATTAGTAATATATGTAACATCTTCTCCATTTCCATCATTTTGACCTAATACATTACTTACGGTACAGCCCTGAGCTCTATCGTAAACATAATCAGTCGCTCCTCTTACTAGAATTCCTTCGATTAATCCAGAATTAGCATTGAAGACAGCTGAACCAGAGTTACCACCATATGTATCAAGATTAGCTGAGAAATATTTTGAAGATAAAGACTTAACGTTTGCTCCATCTGCAATTTTTGTAGGAAGACCTGAAGGGTGCCCAATAACAACTAGAGATTCACCAACAGTGATGCGACCTGATCTTCTATAATCTAGAACTCTTCTTCCTGTTACATTTCTATCTAATTCAATAATTGCAAAATCATTCATATCTGTTCGGCTTAGAACTGTGTTAACAATATTCTTACAACTATAGATACTTGAATCATTAACTGTAATATCTTTTTGGCCATCTTGCTCTACCTTATAATCAAAAACCCATTGGTATTTAGAACAATCAGATGCAGTTTTAATACAATGACCAGCTGTAACTAATAAGTTTTCACCTACTAAAAAACCTGAGCAGTTTGCCACTGATAATTGCTCAGAAAATCTTTCTGATTTACAGATCCCTCTTGAACTTAGTGTGCTACCAATAATTCTTGAAGTTCCATCTCCATTTGAAGATAAGCTATACTTTGAAATCATACCTGCAGTTGATTCTGATAATTCAACATACATTGCATTTGTTGAGTTAATAACATCTTCCCTGTTATCATCACCATAAATTACTTTTGTTTGTGTTGTACTTGCCATTGTTGCTACTGAAGTTAACAGTAATGCTAGAATTAATGTTTTCATGGATATCCTTTTCCTAATAATCTCTAGTGATTTTCTTAAATAATAGTAGAATTTGAAAAAAAGAAATTCAACTAACAGATTCTTACATCCGAAGCGATATGATCAGGTATGTCGTATTGAACAACATGATTAACTATCCATTTACGTGAGTCTGGATCAGTAAAACAAAGTGTGGTGCTAGATTTATCAAGAGTATAGTTAGAGATCGATTGCTTATAATAATAAAACTCAATATTTTGAGCAAGCTCATTGATTTCATTTTCAAAATAAACATTTAGAGAAAAAAATTGGTGAGTAAAATCTTGAGTTCCTGTTGTTGGGAGTATGACAAACTTAATTTTATTAAAAATGAACTCTATTTTTTCACGATCATAATTTGGACTCTCTAAATCGAGAATAAAACTTAAAAAACTATACAGCCTTTCTGGGTTCTTTGAAAAAAGATAAATTTCACCAAATGATATATCCATAAATAAATAGTAGCATAATTATGAAGAGATATCATTTAAAATGTCTAACGATCCTTTAATCTTCCTGTCATGGACCCTAAAGATAAACTTGTAGTCACGGTTGTTTATCACAAACTTACTTAGGATAGAAACATGCACTTGCTCAATGATAGATGTCTCTATTGCATTGAGAGATTTAGAAAAGCTTAGGGGTCTTAAAAATGATTTTTTTGAAATTCCTACCGCCACTTCTCCTTTAAAATCGAGTGATGATATAAATCTTGAAAAATGGTTAATGAGAAACAAATTTTGTTCTCTACTTTTTGAAAAGCCAAAACATGGATCAATAATAATTTTACCTTGATATTCTTTTAGGATCTGTAATCTTTCTTTAAAAAATTGATTCATCGATTTAAGAAAATCATCATTATTTAAAGATAAGCAATAGTCCATATGCTCAAGGGTAAATTCTCTTTTATCCACAAGATTATGAGAGAGAATATAAAAAAAATCTCTTTTACTCTTTAATAAATTCAAAAGACTTGTATCAACTTGACCTGAAACATCATTAAAATAGAGCTTTGTTTTGGGCCAGTTTTTTTTTACAAAATCGTAAACATAAATAAACGTTTCAATTTTATAAGTATCAATTGATAAATTAATTGAAGGATCTGGTCTTGATTTTATATAGGGAAAAAAGATTTCTTCAAATCTTTTTTGCTCAGTTGAAATATCAACCTTAGAATTCATTGGAGCTGAAGACTCTGCTCCAATATCAATAATATCCGCCCAGGTTAATAGCTCATCAAATTTTAAATTGAATGATTCTAAGTGATTGTATTGATTTCCATCTGAAAATGAATCGGGAGTAATATTAATTACTCCCATCATTTTGTATTTTTTCATTTAGGCCGGTGATAGTTTTGAAATATTATCTGTATCTAGATCTTGATCTTCATTTGTAGTATTTGGCTGGTCTTTAGAACTCTCTTTTGCCACCTCACCCTTGGTTCCCTCTTTCTTTAAAACAGGAATTCCAATATCCTCACCTTTCATGATTAAATTGATTTGCTCAGAATCAAGTGTCTCCCATAAAATAAGAGCTTCACTCATCTTTTCTAAAATATCTCTTTTATCCATTAAGATCTTTTTTGCTAACTCGTAATTCTTTTTAATGATTGAAGCAATCTCATCATCAATTTTTCTTGCTGTATCTTCAGAATAACTTGAATTATCTGCTCCAGGCCCATAACCAAAAGGTTGACTTGGATTTTGAGTATAATTGATAGGCCCTAAGTTTGAACTCATCCCCCAATTACAAACCATTCTTCTTGCAAACTCAGTTGCTCTTTCAATATCGTTTGATGCACCTGTCGTAAAGTCAGTGAAGATTAATTCTTCAGCAATTCTTCCACCAAAAAGCATCGCTATTTTATTATGAGCACTGTCTCGGCTTAGGGAGAGTTTATCTTCAGTAGGAAGTGTTACTGTCACTCCGAGAGCTCCTCCTCTTGGAATAATTGAAACCTTGTGAACAGGATCATTTCCAGGAAGACTAAGTCCAACAATCGTATGACCTGCTTCATGATAAGCCGTATTTCTTTTCTCTTCATCAGATATCATCATTGAACGTCTCTCAACACCCATAAGAACTTTATCTTTTGCATTTTCAAAATCTACGTTAAAAATTTGAGATTT
>Ga0115005_10001571_pt1 | contig 18190 bp, 19 predicted proteins | sample ArcOceMetagenome_FD_87163 | JGI IMG/M metagenome (GOLD analysis project Ga0115005, IMG submission 87163) | Marine eukaryotic phytoplankton communities from Arctic Ocean - Arctic Ocean - Greenland ARC118M Metagenome | ecosystem: Environmental > Aquatic > Marine > Oceanic | place: Arctic Ocean... | reverse complement strand
CACCGGGAAAACCCCAACAGAACGGCTTCATTGAAAGCTTTAACGGCAAGCTGCGAGATGAATGCCTCAATGAAACGCTCTTCGGCACGCTGGCCGACGCCCGCCATACGCTGGAAGAATGGCAGGAGGACTACAACTGGCGCAGACCACACTCAGCATTGGGAAATCTGACACCGATGGAATTCTTGCAGAGAAGGATCATGGACAAGATGGCCGCTTGAGGTCAAAGATGTAACCCCAAGGACTCCGCGCAAAGCTGGAGGAGACTTGGGGCTCAGGTCAGAACCAAGCGGCATGAAACGAACCAGATTACATCCTAGCTGGGCCGCGAACCTATCTAGGAAAGCAGGACCACTTCAAGGTGCCATTGCCAATGTGTCCCGCACGCATTCGGTCCACTCGTCTCCTACGGATTCCAGCGGCAAACAACGGACTAAAGCGGTTCCACCAAAATCGAACCGTCTCGAGGCTGATATCAATGCCGCGTTCGTGCGGCAGGTCTTCCACATTTCGAAGCGAAAGTGGATAACGCACATACATCATAACCGCCAGGCGGATGATCTGCGGGCTCGTCTTGAAGTACTTGAATGGGTCGCGTTTTGTCATCCGGCGACGCTAGGTGTGCCACTTACACACTTCAACCAAGTTTCTTCTGACAGTGCCGAGTAGCTCAGTCGGCTTTGGGCCGCTCACATCGAAAAACCCAAGGATCTATATGCCAGAATAATGGCGATCAGTGCCGTCCGGCCTCGTATCAAGGTCCGAAAGGCAGCATGTCAGTCCACCTCAAATAGTGTAAACAGGCTGTCACCGCCTTCGACATGGGCGTGAAGTCTTCTTGCCGCTACGATCCCGGCCCCGGATGAGAAAAGCTCTACGGGTTTTACTTCAGGCGATTCCAGATCGTGAAGCCAACCAACCAATTGCCCATCCTCGACAGTTTCGCCAAGACTGACCGCGGGCTCATACCAGCCACGCCGAGGCGCGAATACAAAGTGATCTTGGCCAGCTTGCCGTACAAACTGGGTTTCGCGACTGGTTTCCTGTTGATTGCCTAGCAGCGACTTCATCGTCATTCCGCATCCGGTCAGAAGACGATCGAGCGCCATCATTGTAGCATTCATGGTTGACGGCGTAACCGTGGCCCCACCGCCCAATTCTGCGCTGATCCCAACGGCACCGGCACGATAAGCCGCGGCCAGTGACGTTGGCGAGGCTACACCGTTATCTGCCAGAAGGCTGTAATCCAAGCCGATCATCTTCAGAAGATCCATGGCCTTCTGGACCCACTTTGCATCTGAGTTCACTTCGCAAAGCCCGCACTGGATAAATTCCATCGACGTCCCACCCGAATGCAGATCAAAGATGATGTCGTGGCCCGGCATCAGAGTATTCTCGATAAAGTGCGCGATACGCAACGTGGGACCGCCGGTCGCGTCGCCGGGAAATGCCCGGTTGAGATTACCACCGTCAAAAGGTGAACATCGACGTCCGGCCAGAACCGCAGGGCCATTTGACATTGGAAATATCGTCAGTCTTCCTCGAATATCGCTCGCGTGGATCGTACTGATCGCGCGATTTAGCGCATATTTTCCCTCGTATTCATCCCCATGAACCCCCGCCATAAGAAGAATAGACGGGCCGTCACCGTTTCGGATCTGGCAAATTGGTAGCTTGATCTGGAAAAACGGAGATCGATCAACGGAATAAGGCAGGCTAACATGCCCAACTTGCTTTCCCTCAAGATCAAAATCGATGTCGCAGTGTGCTCCGGTGTGCAAATGCCGCTCCTTTCAAGTGGATAGTATGGCCCGGTGCCTAAGGCATTTCTTTAGCCGTTGCGGCTTGCGAATAATTGACAAAATCACATGATGCCAAACTTTTTGAAAGCTTCGACGGTGCTCATACCGCCTTGAAGCGCCTCTCGAACGGCGCCTTCACCTCTAACTTTCTCCAGCGCGGCGGCGATCACTTCGGCCTCATACTCTCGTGGAATACAAAGGACACCATCGCAATCGCCAAAGATGATGTCGCCCTTTCGGATATGAACCTGACCGATCTTAAGGGGCACGTCATAGTTAATTACTTTGCCGCGCGGCCCCTGATCTTGGGCATAACAGCCCCGCGATGCGATTGGCAGGCCAAGCTCAAGAACCTCGTTACTGTCGCGAAGATACCCATCAAGGACAACGCCGGCGGCGCCCAGATACAGCGCCCTTGTGGACATTAAACCACCCCAAAGCGCGAAATCCGGCGATGCCCCAGTACAGATATAAACGTCATCCTCCGTCAGACTGTCGAGCGCCTCAAACATCAGACCAAAAGGTTTCGAAGACAAAGGGTTGGCGCTGCCTTCCACCACCTGTTCAAAGACATCGGCCTCAAGAACGGTCCGCGCGCGTCCGGCAATGATCATTTTGCGATCAAGGACATTTAGGTAAGCGGGAAGGAACTGCTGCTGCAAACCAATCTTGTCCATTGCGTCGCCGATGACGGCCGAAAAGAGTTCGGTTCGCATCAACTCAAATAAATCTGTGTCTGAATTCCAATCGAGCACGATCTGGGTCCCACTTACTTCCTACGATCATAAGCCGACAGAGCGTCACCGAGCGTCGACTTTGGGGAAAGTTTATATTCTTTTAAAGGGAAATCAACTCCACAGTAACGGAAATCAGGGATTACGCCATCCCATTCGCTTCTCAAGGCTTTCTGAGGCTCGCATGACCTGTTCAGTGTAGAATTCGCGACTTTTCTTGACCTTAGAGTTTGCCAATACGATCGAGATGGTTGCGACACACGCGCCATTTTCGTTGCAGATAGGGGATGCGACGCAACTGACCAACTCGTCTGCACGACCAATTTGCAAAGACAATCGATTGTCAAAATCCTTGCGCGCGCCTTGCGCCAATTTCAGGGGATCGGTTTCCGCGCGCCCGGTCGGGGATTGAACCGCGCATTCACTTAACAGTTTAACGCTTTCCACTTCCGGCAAATAGCCGACCAAAAGCAAGCCCGATGCGGTCCAATTTAGAGGCAACCGTGACCCGATGTCCGAAGCCACACGGAATTGTCCCGGCCCCTTTGCCATCTGTTGAACAACCAGCCATGTTTCGTCGCGAACACAAATCTGAACGGTCTCTTTGACCGTGTCGCGCAGCGCAAACATTTCCCGTCTGGCTTCCTCAAACAGTTCAAGTTTGGACGAATACGCGAGCCCATAAAAATACAAACGGTCCCCGACCCAAACAGTGCCATCTGGATTGCGCGACAAGAACCGCGCGTTCACCATTTCTTCGATCGTGACGTAAATTGTCGAAACTGGTGCGCGGGTTCCTTTGGCAATCGCATGAGGACTAAGCGGTTCATTGCTTTTGGTGAGGAAATCCAGAATCTGACCAATCCTGTTCAAACTGCTGACCCTAGATTTTCGGGCAGGTTCTACAGGAACTGTAATTTCTTTGTTCATCGGTTATCACTCTATTTGGACGGGCAGGTTTTCTTGTGTTCCGTTTGCTCTATTATTATAGAACTATATGCGCAACAGCGGCATTTGAGAATAATCTGGTCGTTGGAAATTAGAAACTGATCTGGGGTTTCTACTTCGCGATGCGGATACCGGTCTGGGGGGCAAATAGGTGCAAACTGTCGGGCGTTGGTGACAAGTGGACAACGTTGCCTGCCTTGATGGTGTGTTCCCCCCGGATTGAGACGAATATGTCGCCTTCCGGCAAGTTTGCAACCAGAAAATCTTCGGGGCCTGTCGGTTCGACCATGCGAACCGTGATCTTCAACGAACCAGGCACAGGGTCGGGGCCTGTATTTACGACTAGGTTTTCTGGCCGGACGCCTAAGATCGCTGGTCCCAATGTGGCCCCTTCCCACGGCGTATTTCGAAGCTCGATGTCCCCGGCCGAACTGCGGAATGTGTCGTTCTCAACCACGCCTTCGATTAAATTCATTGGCGGTGAGCCAATGAAGCCAGCGACAAATGTGCTCGCGGGTCGATTATAAAGGTCGTCCGGCGTGCCTACCTGTTCAATAATTCCGTCTCGCATGATCACAATCTTGTCCGCCATGGTCATCGCTTCGATCTGATCGTGGGTCACATAGATCGTTGTCGTCCCAAGGCGCTGGTGCAATTCTTTGATCTCGCCACGCACTTTGACCCGCAGCTTCGCGTCCAAGTTCGAAAGGGGCTCATCAAACAGAAAAACTTTTGGCTGGCGCACAATTGCGCGCCCCATCGCCACACGTTGACGTTGACCGCCGGAAAGCTGGCCGGGCTTGCGATCCAGCAACGGCTCAAGCCCCAGGATAGCGGCGGCTTCGCGGACTTGCCGGTCGATCTCGGCCTTTGGCACCCCCGAAAGACGCAAACTGAAACCCATATTCTGAGCCACCGAAAGATGGGGATAGAGCGCGTAGTTTTGAAAAACCATCGCGATATCACGCTTCTTTGGGGGGATAAGATTGACGACCACGCCGTCGATGGAAATCGTTCCCGAGGTCACATCCTCTAGGCCTGCGACCATGCGCAAAAGTGTGGATTTACCGCAACCGGACGGACCCACAAGTGCAACGAACTCGCCATCCTTGATGTCGATATCCAGGCCGTGCAGAATTTCCTGATTGCCAAACGATTTGGTGAGCGCGGATATCTGTACGTCGGCCATCAATTTTCCTGTAGGTTTAAGGGCATGGAATGCGGTTCGAATGTAGTATTTCCTAATAACGGACGCAATATCATAATTATGAAATAAACCCGAGAACACGTCGGATCAATCGCTTGTTCTTGCTCGGACATGTGCTCGCCGAAAATCACCGTGGCTCACGCTTGGGATGCGGCAGCAACCCCTGATCAATCTCACCGAGCGCCGCAGCAAACGCGGTAACGTCATCTGTATCGTTGTAAATGTGGGCCGAAATTCGGACTCGGTTTTCCCCACCCCAAACAAAAACGTTCCGTCGCCGCAAGGCTTCAACGATCGACATGGGGTCCTTTGCAGCGAACGCAACATTTCCGGCTCTTTCTTCAGGGCTGGCTGGCGTCAACACAGGAACACCGTGATCATTTAAAACTGACTTGATTTGCGCCGTAAGACCCAGAATGTGCATTTCACGCGCAGCCGCTTCATGCGCCATAAGCGTCGCAAGGCCGTTGTCCAAGACATAAAGCGCCATAAAAGGTGGGTTGCCAGCCTCGAACCGCGTTGCGTCAACCCTTGCGCAAAATCCATCCGCGTTACGCCAGTCGTTCGTATCTTCAATGGCATGCCAGCCGACGGTCCGGGCGATTAAGTCCGGCCATCTAGCACTGTTGACAGCAAAGACCGCGCATCCGTGGACGCCCAGTTGCCACTTGTAGGCGCAAGAGATCACAACATCGCAGAGATCGCCCGCAATCGGCATCGCCCCGAGAGAATGCGAAACATCAACGATCAGACGCGCGCCGCAGGCATCGGCAATTCCGCGCAATCGGCTCAATTCACAGCGCCTCCCGGTCAAGTGGCTGACATGGCTGACCAAGATTGCCGCCGTGTTTCGATCCACTTCAGCCGCGATCTCGTCTTCGTTAAAAACCATCTTGTCGCCGGCGAAACGCAGCTCAGCACCACTAACTTGCGCCGCTAATGATGCATTGAGGGCCAATGAATTGAAGTCGCCACGCGCAACGACGATGTTGTCGCCCGATCTCAGGTCAAGGGCCGACAAAGCCGTTGCAACACCGTCCGAACTGTTGAGGAAAAATGCTATGTCGCCCGCCGGAAGGTCAAGCAATGTACCAAGCCGTTTTTTGACTTGGCCATGCAATTGCATCATTCGCTCCCGACCAATCATTCCATCGGCTTTGTCGACGAAAAATCCGGCAACCGCATCCGAATGTGACATCAGGACCGGTGTCTCACCACCCGCACATAGGTGAGAAATCCCGTCCAATCCCGCAAATGCCGACTTCGCAAGTAGGGATCGCGTCGCGGCTTCCGGCATCTCTATCTTTTCTGCAGTCATTCTTGGCCTACCCCTGCGCCATGATCATGCCCAAACCGCGCTATTCCGCTCACTCAATTTTCGCGGCCCACATCTCAATCTCAACTAAGAAGTTTGATAACAGGCCGGTTTGAACCGCTGTGCGCACTGGAAGCGGTTCAGGCATCACTTTCTGGTAAATCGTATTGAACATGGGCCAATCTTCCAGGTGGGTCAAATATACATTGACCTTGAAGACATGCGCAAACGTACAGTTCGCGGCGTTGAGCTGGGTCAAACAATTGTCCAGGGTCACGCGGGACTGTTCTTCAAAATCATCCGAAACGACATTGCCATCAAAATCCAGTGCAGCCTGACCTGATATGACGACAAGCGTGGATCCAGGTTTGATCTCTAGCACCGGTGAATAGGGCCCAGCCGTCACATGCTGCCGACTTTCTGGGGCAGTTTTTGCTTCGGTCTTTTTGGTCATGTTACGCCCAGTCTCCATGTCACGCTCGCTTTCCATCAAGAATATTCAGTCACGTCATTCCGTCATCGCCGGACCCACACAGCACTGCGACAGTTTTCTCGTTCGGGTTCAAATCGATCAACCGGTCCAGGACAGCGCTTGCAACGGTTGCCGCCCCAAGTTCGACCGCAAGGCCTGTGTGTTTCCACATCCAACGTGCCGCCTCTTTGGGTCGGTCCTCTTCGACCAAAACAATTTGGTCCACATATCTTTGGACCAGGGCGAGATTGATATTTTGCGTGGTGCGCGCGCCGAGAATGGGCACATTGGTATCGACAGTCTCGAATGTAACCGGTTCTCCGGCCGCAAGCGCAGCCGTCAACGTCGGGCATCCCACGGTTTCGACGCCCACGACACGAATATCTGGATTTTGCAATTTAATGGCCGCAGCAGTCCCGCCGATCAGGCCACCACCGCCAATGGCCACGAACACGGTGCCCACATCGGGCATGTCCTCAAGTATCTCCAGACCGATTGTACCCTGCCCAGCAATCACATCTGGCGTCGCAAATGGATGCAGCAATGTGTATCCGTGGGTTTTCGCTAGCGCGTTGGCGTGTTCCCAACTTTGATCCCAATGAAATCCGGCGACATCCAATGTTGCGCCGAAACTGGTTATCCTGTCCCGAACGGTCTGCGTTGATTGTTCCATCGCGACCACATGTGCATGAAGTCCCAGTTGTTGGCCGACGTAAGCAATCGCTGCACCAAAGTTTCCGCCCGAGGCAGTCGCCAAACCACGTTTTGCAGCCTCTTGATTTAGAGAAAGCGCAGAATTGAAGGCACCGCGGGCCTTGAATGAACCAGAAACCTGCAAACATTCGGGTTTGAACCAAAGGTTGGGGATATCGCAGGACGGGGCAGCCGGGATCAACGGCGTGCGCCGGATGTGGGCCGTGATCCGATTTGCAGCCTGTCGGATGAAATCAAGTGAAAGGTTATCGTCCATACCCACGCTACCCTTTCACGGCGCCCGAAAGCATTGATTTGCCAATATACGGATAGGCGAACATGCCCAGAACCAAAGGCGGCAAGATACCCAATGTCATCGCAGCAGCTGTCGCGCCCCATTTGATTCCATACGACGTCACAAAGAAGGTCGCGCCCACCGTAACTGGCACCGCCACTTTCGTTGTCAGGATCAGGCCGAACAGGAATTCATTCCAGCTCGTAATAAAGCTTAGGAACAAAACAGCGACAAGAATTGGGCGCGACAGCGGGAAAATGATCTTCCACAAAATGTCGCTTTGGCTGGCCCCGTCAAGCTTGCCGGCCTCATCCAGATCAAGCGGAAGATCCTGCATGAAGCCAACAAAAAAGACCAGCGCGACCGGTATGCTGATCGTCGCCGAGATTAGGATCATGCCAGTCCAGGAATCCAGAAGCCCGACAAGTTGATACATCAGATAGATCGGGATCGCATAGATTATCAGCGGAAGCGTGCGAATATTTGTCACCAACGGCAAAAGCCAACTGCGACCAACACCATGCCGAACAATCGCGTAGGCCGCAGGAAATGACACGAGAATGGCAATAAGCGATCCACCGGTCCCGATGACCAGCGAATTAAGTATGTAGCTTGGGAAATCTGTCCGTCCAGACCCTAGGACCTCGGCGTAGTGTTTCAGTGTGGGTTCGAACAAAAAGACCGGCGGACTGGTGTTGATGTCACCGGTTTTCTTGAACGATGTCATCACCGTGGACAAGATCGGTAGGTTGATCACAAGCGCGACGACGCCAAAAATTAGCCAGCGCGAAACCGAGACAATCTTGTCAAATGGCTTTCTTTCAGTGACGATCATCGGTCATTCCTTCGCACAGCGAGTTTGAGCCCGAAATACAAAAGGGCGAGCGACGCTATTAATAAGGTCATCGACAACGCAACCGCCGGGCCTAAGTCGTTCTGCTTAAAGAACAGCTTGTAAATGTAGATGCTGAGCGACGTGGTGCTGTTGCCTGGCCCGCCACCTGTAAGTACAAAGATATGGTCAAATACCCGAAAGCTGTCGATAAACCTGATGAACGACACGATAATGATTGCAGGCGTGATCAACGGCAGCACAACCATGATATTGAGCCGCATTCCGGTGGCGCCGTCGACAGCTGCGGCCTCTTCCAGATCATAGGGCAAAGATTGACGTGCCGTGAGCAATATCAAAAAGGCAAAGGGCGTCCATTGCAGAACTTCGATCGCGATGACGGTGAACTGGATATGTTTCAGACTTAGAAAATTCATCGTCACGCCGATCATGTCCAAATATCCAGGCACGATCCCGACGAATTCATTGAGAACCAGACGATACATGACCCCCATCAGCGCGGGAGAAACCATCATTGGCATCATAATGATCGCGGTCAGCCATGGGCGGCGCAGCAAAAGTGGGTGCAATATGAAGACCAACAAGAGGGCGAAGCCAACTTCGAACACGGTACATATCACACCGAATTTCAGCGAATAACCAAGCGCCTCCCATAGTTTGGGATTGGACAGCGCTTCGCGGTAATTCGCAAGCCCACTGTATCCCTCTCCGGTCAGATTGTGAAATGTGACGTCGTTGAAGCTGAACCAGATGTTCGCAATTGTCGGAAACCCGAGGATCAATGCTAAAAATGCACACATCCCGACAAGAAAAATTCGCGCCGACTTTCGTTCCTGTTCTCGAAGATTCATCAGACGATCACACCAGTCCTGCGGTTTTAGGGGCCGCACAGCACGGCCCCTATAGCAGTTCTTAATTTGCGAACTCATTGGCCATGAACTCTTCAACATTGGCAATCGCCGTGTCGATGTCCAATTGTCCGCCCCAATACCCGGTAAAGTTCTCGGCCTGATTGGTGTAGATATCAAGGGCACTTGAACTGGTTCCGCCTGCCATGACCTTACCATAATCGCCAGCATGGGAAGACATCATCACCATATCGGGACGATCGGCTGCAACTTCGGATACGATCCGTCCGACAACAGGGGGTTGTCCGCCGCCTTTGATGTACATTTTCATCGCATTCTCAGTGCCAAGGTACCGCAAAAAGGCACGGGCCTCGTCCTTGTTTTCAGAGGCTGCGTTGATGCCAAGACCCAATGCATGGAAGTGGGTCTTAATTCCGACGCTACCCGCTGGTTGATGCGTGATGTCGAATTTTCCAGCAATTGCCGGGAATTCGTCTGCATTCACCAACGAAGCATATGCGGCTGACCACTGCGTGTAAAAAGCGACGCGGCCTGTTCCGAAAGCACCATTAGCTTCGGCATATTCATACGAAAGGCTATCCGCAGGCGTTGCTTCCAATTCCACCAGCTTTTTGTAAAGCTCAAGCGCGCGGCGATATCCTGCAGAATCTACAGTGATATTTCCGTCGCTGTCCATCCAATCACCGCCATAGCTGGCAGCAATACCTTGCCAAATCATCACATTGAACAGCAGGTTCTTCAGCTGGAGAACGGTGCCATAGCGCACGGGGCTGTCCGAGTTAATCGACTTGGTAAAGAACAGGGCCGAAGCCATGTAGTCATCCCATGTCCAATCATCCGGGGCTTTTGGTTGCATCGCTGTGCCCATGTATTCCATGCTGATCGCGGCGTATTTGGCCTGCCAGTCCGCATTCGACATCAATTCGTCCATCAGGTCTGTACGGTAGTAAAGGAAATGCACGCCAAGATCGGTCGGAATTCCGTAGAAATTGCCTTCGAAACTCTGCGAGTCGATGGCGCTTTGCGGAAATACAGACATCAAATCATCGTCGATCAGATCATTAATCGGTTCCATGAACGGGGCATACTTACCCACGTTGTAGGTCGCGGTCAGCATAATATCGAATTCTTTCGAACCCGCGGCTGAGTCGGCCAGCATTTTGTCAAAAAAGTTGTCGCGGCTGAAATAGAGCAATTCTGCAGTGCTTCCAATTTCGGCGCCCGCCGTCTCGTTGTATGACTTGACGATTTGGCGCAGAGATTCTTCCGGTTCACCGCCCGGCCAAGCCAGAATAGTGATTTCTGCGAATGCCATCGATGCAGATATGGTTATCGCTGATGCCATTAAGGCAGTTGATTTTATGAGTTTCATTTTTCATTCCCCTTGTTGTCGCTTCAAATTGCGTCCGATGGGTCGGTCACCACCAGCGGCCAAAATCTGGCCGTCAATTCCATTACTATGGCATTGACATCATAATAATGCAAATCTACCGTATTGGGGTAACGAGTCAATAATAATTTTGTCGCAAACTAGGGCAAAGTGGCCCATAGTTTAGGGCAAGTTGGCATACATTCCCCGGCCCTATTACGGCGACCCGGATACATCACCAACAACGGATACCGGTTATGCTTATCGACGATGACATTCACCTAGTACTCAGTGGCGCAATGGGGTTCGATCTAACCAACCCGTTCGATTGCAACGTTTTCATGCTTCGCGCAGGCGAGGACTGGATCATTTTCGACAGCGGTGCGGGCATTGACGACGACGAGATGTTTGCAGCTTTTGAAAAGACCGGAATCCCTGCTAGAAACCTTCGCCACTTATTTCTGACCCATGCACACGCTGACCATGCAGGCGGCGCTGCTGTCTTGAAAGACCGTTTTGGGGTGCAGATTTACGCAGGCGACCAAACCGCCGATATGCTTGAAGCCGGCGATGATGTTAAGAACGGGTTGGCCCGTGCACGTGATGCCGGGATCTACCCAAGCGACTATCGATTTCGCGCCGCAGCTGTTGATCGGCGCGTCGCCGAATACGAAGTGATCACAATCAATGACGTCTGCATTCAAATGATCTGTACGCCAGGACATTCCTTCGACCATGTGTCTTACCTGGTCAAGACCCCCGACTTAGCCGATATTCAGGGCCGCACCATCTTGATTGTGGGCGATGCATTGTTTTGCGGTGGAAAAGTCGTCATTCAGGACATTCCCGACTGCAATATCGGGGACATTTGTGCCTCGATCCGAAAACTGGCGGCGCCGCTTGGATACGAAGTTTTCTTACCGGGTCATTTCAATTTCAGTTTGCGCAATGGAACCCGTCACGCAGAAACGGCGATGACCTACGTGCGGCAGTTCCAGTGTCCGCCCTCTGCATTCTGAGGCGGCCACCCTCAAAAATCTCGTGTACCGCCGAATGTCATCGCCGACGCTCCACCATCTATCATAATGGTGGTCCCAGTTGTGAAACTGGCGTCGTCTGACGCCAGATAGGCCACCGCGCCCGCGCATTCTTCCGGCTTGCCCGGCCGCATCAGGGCCACGTTCTTCCGTATCTCAGACACAGTCGGTTCCTTCGCAAAATCCGACAGGTCGTCCAGCACCGCGATGGGGCCCGGCGCGATCATGTTCGCGGTTATTTTGTATTTCGCAAGATCAACAGCCATTGAGCGGGTCAGCATAGCGATACCGCCCTTGGAACTGGCATAAGGCGCGACATACGGTTCGCTCATAAAACTGTTGACCGATCCAACGGTAATTATGCGTCCTGACTTTTGCGCTTTGATCATCGCGCGGGCTGCCTCTTGGCAACTTGTAAATGTACCCGTCAGATTAACCGCAATATATTGATCCCAATTTTCGTCCGTTACGGTTTCAAAACTTCCGGACCCATATTTTTTCCCTGCGCAGGCGACAAAAATGTCCGGGGGCCCGACCAGATCGATTGCCTGTACGAAGGCACGTCGGATCGTGTCGCGGTCCGCCAGATCGAAACCGACGCATTGCAGGCCGCCGTTTTCGCCCAACGCGTCTATGGTGGCGGGCAGGTCCATTATCACGACCAACGCGCCCTCATCCGTCAGCCGGCGACAGACCGCCTGCCCGATGCCACGCGCACCGCCGGTGACAAATGCGATCTTGCCGCTAAACCGATCCGTGTTTGTCATCTAAATCTCCACATTCAATTTGGTTATCAACTGACATCTCGCCGAGCGGCAATGATACTGACGCGGCCCGGTTTCACTGCGACTTCGTCACCTAAGGTTGCCGACCCGCAAGCGTTTCGGCCCAAGTTTCACGCAGCCAGTGCGCGCAGGCAACAGAGTGTTCAAAGATCGAATATTTGGCCCCGCCGCCGTAGTCCGGGAAGGGAATAAATTCGGTTGAAATTTGGCGAAGATTGCCGGCGTCGTCGCCCGCGTGGTGCCGCATCAATTGACGTATGACTTCTTTCCAGGGATCAAGGCGATCTTGGGCCCAGTCGCCGTGCCACTGCCCCGGACTTGGTTGGATGAACGGATACTGGATACCACGACCAACCGACCCGTCGTCATGTTTGGCCCAAACGTTGATCGGGTTGTTAGGAACCGCTGCCCGCGCGTGCGCATGGCAAACGAAACCGCGCCGGATCCATTCAAAACACACGTTTTCAGGATCATACGGATCAAGGATCAAAGCACCAGTTTCGACATCCTCGCGAATGCCAAAGAAGTCCTGTTCCTTTGGATTATCAATCTTGAAGATGACGTGTGAATGGTCGAGCGTCATGCGAAACGGAACGCCCCGTGCCTCGACAAGATCACCAACTTCGCTGATCCGGCGAAAATCCTCGGACCACATGTTGACGTGAACCTCAAATGTCGGAACGCACCCTGCGCGCGCGCCCCAATCAAACGCTCGCAGGTAAATCTCGGCCACCTCTTCGTTTGTTACTGGGCGGCCCTCAGCATGTTGCGCTAGGATCTGTACATTATGAACGACGCTGCCAAGCCTTCCGCCAAGCTTCAAGTTTTCTTCCAGCAGATTTTCGTCGCGCCCCAATGCATAAAACCACCCGCCTGCACGAATTGGCAGGTCATGTTTTTCGCTGCATCTGGCGTAGTCGCCCTCAAGCTCTGCTGGCGGGGTTTTTTCGATATAGTCGAAAACACCGGCGTCCTTAACCATCTTAAATTTGGTGTCAAGGTCGAACGGTTCTTCGGCGTCGGTGTGCATAACGCCGCCTTCTGTAATTCCAATCGGAAGGTTTATGGCCATAGATTTTACCCCAATTTACGCAGTGTGATGGCGGTATCCTAGGCACGCGGTTGGCCCGTGGCAACGGTTTCAAAAACCACTTTTTGACGATCAATACATGTGAATGACTTGACGACCCGCCGCATTCGGCGATTTACTAGCGCTACTATCATTCATAGATCGGACGGGTTGGACATGGGAAAAACACGCTCAAAATGGAACTATCGCCCAAGCGCGCCCCTTATAAATTCGCCGCTATTTGAATGGCCCCCAAACCCGCCTGCCGCAATCTGGTGGGTCGTGCGCAGATGGGTGAACATCTCTTCATACGTGGTTTTTGCAGCATGTGCGCTGGCTGTGTATTTCTTTGCGCAGCCGGAAATGACCGCCATGAAAACCCTCTCGCTTGATTGGGTCGCGCAGATTTATGTTCGGAACCTTGTTCTAATGATCGCCATAACGGGCGCGCTGCATTTTCACCTCGTGACCATCGGGTTACAGGGTAAAAAGCTTAAATTCGACGCGCGAGACATGATCAAAAACAACCGCACATTTACATTCAAAAACCAAGTGCACGACAATATGTTCTGGAGCCTCGCCAGTGGTGTGACGGCCTGGACCTTTTTCGAGGTTCTGTTTTTCTGGGCGGCTGCAAACGGATATGCGCCGGTTTTGTCATTTCGTGAAAACCCGATCTTAACCGTGTCCGCGTTGGTCTGGATTCCGATTTTGTCGTCCATGCATTTTTACTGGATTCACCGGCTCTTGCATTGGCAACCACTGTATCGGCGCGTGCATGCGTTACACCATCGCAATTTGAACATTGGCCCATGGTCAGGCATGTCTATGCACCCGGTCGAAAGCTTTGGATATATGTCAGCGTTGCTGCTGCATTTCGTGATCCCAACGCATCCAATCTTTTTCTTGTGGCATGTTTATACCAAGGCCATCGGTCCGAGCTTTTCACACGCCGGGTTTGAAAAGGTTCTGCTGAAAGACGAAAACGGGATAAATGCCGGAGATTTTCATCACCAGCTGCATCACCGTTTTTTTGAGTGCAATTATGGAACTTTGGAGATGCCATGGGACAAATGGTTCGGATCGTTTCATGACGGAACAGATGCTTCGGATGAGCGGATTAAGGAACGCCGCCGTCGCATGCACCAAGTTTGACACGAAGTCCTAGTATGGGTGCTGTCATGTGTGGATGTATATGGACCCCGCCCTTTTGCAACGCCTTAGTTTGAGCTGGATAGGTTTCACGTTTGCTGACGTATATCCGGCTTCTGAATGCGGCACGAAATATCGTCGCCGCGAGCCCCGATGGATTTCCGCGCGCTTCTTCCTCATTGGCTCCAAGGCATCGGCTTTCGCCTTGCCGATCCACACATCAGGTTTAAGAAGCTACGGTACGTGTTCGTCTCACCATCTCTTGCCAAGTTGCTGCAATTTTGTCGGGAATGTTATCCTACTATATTCGTTTTGTTCTGAGCTCTTTTCAGACGGCTTGCGGCATTTCGGGTCCCCGGTAGTCCTCGTTCTTGGACAAGATAGACCACACAATTCGGGCATTTTTGTTGGCAAGGGCCACTGCAACCACATTTGGATGCCGCCACTCACGCATTCGGTTGATCCAGACGCTTCTGGCGTCCTGTTTTCCACCAGCCTTTCCAAGAACAGCTCTGGCTCCGTGGATCAAAAGCGTACGCAAGTACCGATCACCGCGCTTGCTGATCCCAAACAACCGAGACTTGCCCCCGCTTGATCTTTGTTTGGGAACCAGTCCCAGCCATGCCGCGAACTGGCGCCCATTCTTAAAGCAGGACTGGTCTCCAACTGCAGCGACCAGGGTGCTGTCAGACGAATGCGAACCAGTCTCTGCAAGGACAATGAAGCTGTCCCTTATGCCGCGCCAAGTCGGCGCCACTCAGCGAGAGCGGCGGTGCGATTAAGCTTGAAGTTTTCTCGGCTGTAGAGGTGGCGTTCCTGGTTGAAATGGTTGTGGACTGAGGCGTGAACGGAGACGAATTTCTGCAATGTTCGCGTTCGTCTGAAGCGCAGCATCGCCCGCTCTCTTCGTCGAAAAGGCCCCTTCTCGTGGTTTGCATACAAACCACTGCCAGGCAATGGGTGTGAATTCTCGGCCCAATTGTTGAGCCAGCGCCCCGTTTCCTGTTTGTCTGCGTTGCCAATGACCTTCATCGCGGCGCTTGATGACATAACTTTCAAGCACCTCACCTTCGTGATCTACGGCCCGCCATAAGTAATGGGTCTCGCCATTGATTTTCACAAATATCTCGTCCAGATGCCATTGCCAGTTCGAATAAGCACTAAGTTGTTGAATCCGTTTCTTTCGGATCTCAGCGGCAAACAGCCGGCCAAATCTGTTCCACCAGAAACGGACAGTTTCATGGCTGATATCACACAACAAGAAGCGTAAACATCAATTTAGCCGCACTTCGAATGACCACAAGATCCACAAGTCATGCAACCTTCGACCATGCGCAGCCCATACGTACCACACGATGGGCACGCCTTGCCCTTTGGCTTAGCGCCAATTGCAACCACGTCGGCTTGTGGGTCAGACTTCAACCCCATGCCTTCGCCCGCCAAGAACCCCGTTGCGATCATGTGCTTTTCCATAACCCCACCGATTGCAGCCAGAATGGACGGCACGTATTTGCCCTGCATCCATGCACCGCCACGTGGGTCAAACACGGCCTTAAGTTCTTCGACAACAAATGACACATCGCCACCACGCCGGAACACCGCAGAAATCATCCGCGTCAGCGCAACCGTCCACGCAAAATGTTCCATGTTCTTAGAGTTTATGAACACCTCAAACGGACGGCGATGCCCTGCGACCACAAGATCATTCACCGTGATGTAAATCGCATGTTCGGAATCGGGCCACTTAAGCTTATAAGTAGCGCCTTCCAGCTCGGTCGGGCGGTCCAACGGCTCTGACATATAAATGACTTCGCCTTCGCTGGCACTGCCAACAGGTGCATCTTCAGCCACGACAAGCGCCGGCTTTTCCTCAGACACCGACAAAACAGAGCCTGTCACATCGTTGGGACGGTATGTTGTGCAGCCCTTACAGCCTTGATCCCAAGCGGCCATATAGACCTCTTTGAAGTCGCCAAAACTAATGTTCTCAGGGCAATTGATTGTCTTGGAAATCGAGCTGTCGATCCATTTCTGTGCGGCGGCTTGCATGCGCACATGGTCCAGCGGCGCCAGCGTCTGCGCGTTCACAAAATAATCCGGCAGCGGTGCGTCGCCCTTTAGGTCACGCCACATTTGCACGGCGTAATCAACGACCTCTTCCTCAGATCGCGTGCCATCCTTTTGCAGAACCTTGCGGGTGTAGGCATATGCGAACACTGGCTCGATGCCAGACGATACATTCCCAGCATACAAAGAAATCGTGCCCGTTGGCGCAATCGACGTCAGCAACGAATTACGGATACCGTGCTTTCGGATCGCGTCACAAACATCCGCATCCATCGTCTGCATCGTACCCGACGCCAAATATTTCTCAGCGTCAAACAACGGGAAAGCGCCCTTTTCCTTGGCTAAGTCCACTGACGCCAGATATGCGGCGCGTGCGATCGCGTGCATCCAGACATCCGTCTGACGCGCCGCCTCTTCAGAACCATAGCGCAAACCAACCATCAGCAATGCATCGGCCAGCCCAGTGACCCCAAGGCCGATCCGGCGCTTCGCCTTCGCTTCTGCTTCCTGTTCTGGCAGGGGAAACTGGGACGCATCAACCACGTTGTCCATCATGCGCACAGCCGTGGCGACCAAATCGGTCATCTTCTGGGTGTCAAATCTTGCCACATCGCCAAACGGATCGGCAACAAGCCGCGCCATGTTGATCGACCCAAGCAAGCACGCGCCGTAAGGTGGCAACGGCTGCTCACCACACGGGTTCGTCGCCGCAATTGTCTCACAATACGACAGGTTGTTGGCCTTGTTGATCCGGTCGATAAAAATCACACCCGGTTCGGCATAATCATACGTGGACTGCATAATCGCGTCCCACAAATCACGGGCCTGCACGGTCTTATAGACCTCACCTTTGAACACCAAATCCCACGGATTGTCGGCTTTCACTGCATCCATGAACGGATCAGTGATCAGCACTGACATGTTAAACATGCGCAGACGGGCCGCGTCAGATTTGGCAGTGATGAAATCAAACACATCTGGGTGGTCGCAGCGCATCGTCGCCATCATCGCGCCACGACGCGATCCTGCAGACATGATCGTGCGGCACATCGCGTCCCACACATCCATGAACGACAGCGGGCCAGACGCATCAGCAGCAACGCCTTTGACAGCGGCGCCCTTTGGGCGAACCGTACTGAAATCATAGCCGATGCCGCCACCCTGCTGCATTGTCAGCGCGGCTTCTTTGAGCATATCAAAAATGCCGCCCATGCTGTCAGGGACCGTGCCCATGACAAAACAGTTGAACAACGTCACAGATCTGGCCGTGCCCGCGCCCGCTGTAATGCGGCCTGCTGGGAGGTATTTGAAATCTTCCAACGCGTCATAAAACCTTGGCGCCCAAGCGGCTGGATCAGCCTCAACAGATGCAAGCGCGTTGGCAATCCGGTGCCATGTTTGGGTCACATCAGCATCAATCGGCGTGCCATCAGCGTGTTTAAAACGATATTTCATATCCCAAATTTGTTCGGCGATCGGGGCAGCAAAGCGGGACATGGGCGATCCTTTAAAGTGATTCTGAT
>Ga0115005_10001568_pt1 | contig 18202 bp, 16 predicted proteins | sample ArcOceMetagenome_FD_87163 | JGI IMG/M metagenome (GOLD analysis project Ga0115005, IMG submission 87163) | Marine eukaryotic phytoplankton communities from Arctic Ocean - Arctic Ocean - Greenland ARC118M Metagenome | ecosystem: Environmental > Aquatic > Marine > Oceanic | place: Arctic Ocean... | reverse complement strand
TTACGAAAGAATGAAGATTAATTTTAAATTTGATAACGGTGAGTCATGTAGGTTCTTGTCATGTTGCATTGTTGTTTGTTGTTTGTTGTTTTTTGTGTTTTGTTTTCTTTTTTTTCGTGTTAGCACGGTGCAGATAAATAGTTCAAAACGACAATTTTTTAACCACCCTTCTACAGGGCCATTGTCACGATGAATATGTATGCGAAACAAATAAGAATCCTAACCTTTTGAACCGTACCGTGCGCGATGCTGCGCTATGCGTCCGCCGCGGTGCGGTGTATCGAAGTCTAAATAAGTTCGAAGAAATAGTTTTAGATTTCACCCCGTTTTTTAGGACGGATACAGTAACACGGGTTTTTAGGTAGTCAGCACACACACAGCAAACATCATTCAGCAGTTTGAGTTGTAAAACTACCGAAACAATTCAATCTCGCACTAAGCAGATAAATCAGCCACAGCAATTCTTTTGAAGTCCTATTCAACAGCATCAAATCCAGTGATACAATGTTTTCTACCCTTCATTTCATCACTGCTCTACTAGCTTTCCAAAGCTTTGCGTCGGCATTCGCACCTCACCTCAACTGCTGCAAGACTTCATCCTCATTATTTGCTACTTCTGACAGCAGCGTTGATAGAAGATCCTTCTTCAGCACCATCTCTTCTGCTGCGATCCTTATCACTACCCTCTCAAATCCTTCTACATCGTTCGCAGCAGAAGCAGAGGAGGAGGCAGAAAATAAATCAGTCCAAACACCACTGTACAATATTCTCCGTGTTCGCGAAGCAACTGAACAAGAGGCAAGACTTATCAAATCTGGCAAGTTCAAGGATGTACAGAGAGCCAATGTGAAATTGGCTGTGAAGTTTATGGTGGATAACTATAGTTTGAATGATAATTTTATTGCTGCTAGTGCCTTCTTGACTGGAGACAAAAGGATGAAGGCTGGAGATATTGGTCAGAATGTTGTTCAGAATCTTTACACTATCTTGGAATATTTCGATTCTGGTGATGTTGAGAATATCAAGGTGAGTAGAAACAGAGACCAATGGTCGAAAGAAAACAATTTGAAATTGATCGCAATGACTAATTTTGCCATTGCACCCAAAAGGTTGGCTCAGCGGGTTTGGCAGGTAAGGAGGCTATTGTTCTTAGTGGTCTTGGAGCTGCAAGAAAGGGGATCGATGATTTCTTATCGTTTTTCCCCAGGGATGAGGTTTTGGCCGTTGTCGCTAAGATTGAAAGCGAAAATGCTTTGAACGAGAAAGAATTTGACAAGGAATTGAATCAAGGCGTAGGAATTCTTAATCCCAAGCCTATCCAGTCGTAAATTTCACCAGTGCGTGGATAAAAATGAGTGAAAGTATTTTTTTATTGACTGGGTGAGGTTACATTGACAAAGCATTGACATTGGTTTGAATTAATTCAAGATGAGACTGTATTTTATAAGAATTAGGAATATGCCTCTGTCGCAAAAGTTTTTTCAAAATGCTGTTTTTAGGTCATTCAGGCTTCAAGAAGTGATGTACATCACCATCATTACTAATGTCATCGTAATGCTAGTATGATGGCTAGTAGCCTAAAATACGAGAATCACACCTCGATCTTGCTTGCTTGCAATTTTTGATGGACCTTACTCGGCGTATTCCTTGCGTCATCCGTGGTGTGAAAATGGCGCGTAGAAATTTCGAAAATTGACGCCACCTGCCACGTAACTGCTAAAAGGCAGAAGTAACATTATGAAAAAAATTGGCGTTTGCGGTGGTGACAGCAAGCAGGGGTTTTCGAGTTTGAGGGAAAGAAAAGATGTCATCAAGATGATCGTTTTCAGCTGACATCTACTATAGAGCAAGTAGTGAGCAAGTATTACCGGTATATTCATTGGATAGAATTGTTACTATCTTGATGGATCCTACTCTATCAATTTTGGACAGAGCCTTGAAGGGCGATGCTGGGGCACTGTCTTTCCTTGTCAGAACTGCATCGATTTATGTCTACGATTGCACAAACACCAACCCACAAAACAACCAACCCAAGATTTGTGGTGCTTGGGACTTTCTCAATCAAGCACTTACTGAAGTTGACAGATATGAATCACGAATGTTGCATGCTCAGGCACAAGGGCACCATCATGTAATTGTTTCTCTTGAAGCTCATCTGCAGCTCCTCGCTACCATGTCAAGTAGAGCTGCTAGACGTTGTCCTGTTGCAGACCAGAATCTCGTCGAAGTCTGCCTGTCCAATGCTGCACATTTTCACGAGCATGGATCTAATGAACATGCTCGTAATCTCATACAGTTGAATCAACAAATGAGGGATAGAGTCATGGGGAGGATTGCAACCATTACATTTGATTTCACGAACCATCGACGTAATTCTAATGCTAAAGCTGGCTATCAGACTGCTTTCTCCAACCCTATTACTATGGACAGTCTGTGTGCGATTGTCGCTGCGAATGCTATCTCTATCGGTCCTCACGAGTTTTCCAGTTTGGTGTTGGAATGGATTGTTCCGAGTGTGAACAACATGCCTCCTTTCTCGGTCGCAGCTGTCATTTATCACTTGGCATCAGAATCTATGGGAAAGAGTGCCCCCGGTGGTACTAAGGACGCTCTGAAGAAATTGCTCGATCCTGTACTGTCTAAAATTCTTGCTCCCTTGTTGCAAGAGGCAGTGAGAGAAAGTGATCATGGTGATACTGGCATAGATATGATTGCTGATGAATCTGGTGATCGGGCGCAAAGTCATAGAATCGCAGCGATGACTTTGAAGGCGTTAGAAAGATGGTGTGCTGCCACTGCATGTAATATTGGGCAGGTCAAACAAACTTGTCGAAAAGTCAATGTGAGTGCAAATCAAATTCTTTACAATGTTACAGTATGCATTTTGGTTTCATTTCTGTTTCCCATTACATTTGTCCTCAAAATCCACTTACCCATTATCGCCATCTCTCAACAGATCGATATCATTGCAGTCATCAGTGACGCAATGTATTCAGATTCAGAATTAGTAATGGATGCTCTATCTGGGCTTTTGGATACGCTTCTACGACAGCATGCAAAGGATGAAAGCGCTCTGAAGGGGCTATCTATCATGCAAGGGGTTGCAGCAGCCTCATTCGGCAGTCCTGATAATTTGTTACAACTTGAAAAAGATCTGGCAACAGAAGCACAGGGACGGGACGAGATTCTTTCTGAGCTAGTTTCAGCAATTGGATTACAAAGGTTTCGGTTCAGTAGTCGGCTTTCTAATGGTAAGTATCATTCAAGTGTGGAATGAATAATGGTATTGACTTACAGAATGATATTCTTACATATCTTATTTGTCTTGATTTTCTTTATCAGGGGATTCAGGAGTTTGTCGATGCCTGACAAACATAGCACGTTCTATCGCCGATGCATCACGATCGCTTTTAAAATCAGGGAAACTTCAAGGTGCAGAGAATGGAATGATAACCCTATTGATGAAAGCCACCTCGCATCCTTCGCTGAATGTTTACTCAATTGCCTTGGATGCTTTCAATTTTTGTATCAGCGCAAAGACCGATTTACCAACTCGACTTTTACCAATTTTGCAAGGCAAGGCTATCGCACCCCCCTCACTCGTTGGGCTTTCGTCTGATGTCGATGTAGACATAGATTTCCATGAATTTGAACGATTTCGAGAGCATCAACTTACAGAAATACTGTCCAATTGCTACATTAACTGTAGACCGTATTATATGGAGTCGTGCTGCATTGCCATTGAAGAGTTTTGCTCCGGAAACCCAAATCCCCACACTGCATATCAGTTGGAAGCTGCTCTGTTTTGTCTTTGTGCTGTGTCTGTTGATGCGTCAAAAAGAGCATTGCTCGTCAACGCGAGCCCGGCCGCACAAGCTGCTGCTGCAAAGGCCTGTGCTTCCCAGATATCAGGACCTTCAACTGCTAATGTTGCTGGTATTGGTGAAGATGCGAAACATCATGATGAAAAACTATCAAGATGTATATTGGCAGTATCAAATTGCCAATCTATATCATCATTCAACAATCCTCTTTTTCTGTCTCAATTGTGCAGACTTCTTGGCAAAGTAAGTATTGGACTAAATAGTCGATTTATTGTCAATTTCAAATTGTTTCCTCAAACTCTCCGATTATCTTCAGTACGCAAATTGGCTGTCGAAGACGCCTTCGGAAGGAGTTTTTGATGCAGCCGCAAGGCTTGCTCTATCCTGTTTCAATGAGGCAGCCTCCAAATTTGGGCAGAACAGCGAAATTTCTTTTGAGATGGCTGTGTCTCCGTTTACCGAGTCTGTTTCAGCTTTGAGAAATATTTTGAGCTGGGCACCAACACGGTTTGCGAATGCGGATGCATTGTCTACACTTGAGAGTAAGTTGAAGGCACAACGTTTGCGATACATTTCTATTTCGATCTATCAACTCACTGTATTATTTTAGATGGCTGGCGTTCTATTTACTCATCTACTGCAGGTGACAGTAGTAACATTCCATATATTGAAGATACGAAGGCATTATGTACTGGGATTACAAGAGTATTAGCAGCATTACCTCCTGATCAATGGGCACTATCTCTTGCCACGCTTGCGGGTCCTACAATCGAGTGCATCGAGACAGTATTGGAATCTATCGGTGCCTTGCAAGGAAGTCAAGATCAGAACGCACTTGACAAGCGTATCTCCCGAATGAGCGGAGAAATTTGTGTGATCGCCACAATTCTCCGAACTTTTCATGGCGTTGCTAAGAAACAACGAAATATCAACCTAGATGAAGTAAGGACACCGTTGCTTTCTCTACTGCACAGGGTCTGGCCTTGTTTGACACACATTGCTAAAACGTTTAGCACCCACGAAATAGTAATTTCTTCATTGAGCGAATTCCTCTTAATGATGATTTCTTTGAACGATCAGGGGAAAGAGGTAAGCTTGTTGAAAGAAGCAAGTGATATTGCCATAGTGATGATGGATGCTGTATCTCGACAGCAATCGACACCCTGCAATATTACGCCAATCATGGATTTTGTGGAAGAAATGATTCAGATATTTGGTTTTCAAGCAGAAGCTCGAGCAAAGGCGTCGCTGTCTGCGCAAACTGATGGTTTGCCCGAGCACATACATGCAATAATCGGGCATTTGCTTCAAAAAGCTTTTCACGTCATTCGAGAACAAAGTGAGAAATCTAATATTGACGCCTTGCCTGGACTATTTTCGGTGTGTCGGGCTTGCATTCGCAACTGCCCACTTTTATTCATCAACCTTCATGTTTTCGCAGAATCTTCGAACTCAGAGAGCATTTTCTCGGGATCATTAAATGCATCTATATCATTTGTGAACAATAGACAAATTGACGTCGTTAGGGCTGCTTTGCTGTATATCAACGATACCGTAAGTAATCACAGACAAACTTTCTGGACAAACTCAAGTCCTTTCTCATATTGCTTGCTGTTTTCCTGCCTTTCCATCAGTTTGTATTAGTGCGCGAACAGCCAGATGAATCATTAACAAAAATCAAAGAGGTTGTCGACCCCTTACGTGGTAATCTTATTGCGACCCTGATCAATAGCTCATGTGGGGTTTTCCCACGTGAGGTCCTTGATCCCGCTGGTAATTTATTACATTCAATACTTCGATCAACTGACGCTTCACATGCTGAACAAGCATGTACACAGGCATTGCAAAGTGAAGCTTTTCAACTGGGCGGTGATGCAAAACGTGCGATTCTCCTTACCCTTGGAAAAGGAGCCCAGGGTACAATAGCATCTTCGGTCATTATGGACCTACTTGACGATTTGTGGACTCTGCACCAGAATGATGTAACTGGGGGCAATACCACTGGCGGTGATGCAATCCTTTCCTTCACAAAGAAATACAGTAGATAAGCACATTTATTTTAGTGTATCATTAAAATTCACAATAGACTACGTGTACACGTGTACCCCTTTACTTTCAACCACGAAATTTAGGACATGTCGCTGGCAGGATGAGTTAGATCCCTATCACTTGCCTCGACAGAATGCACAATGTCAGAAAACTTCATGCACTCATGTGGTAAATTTTTCGCATGCATCACATGCTTCGCGAGACTTTCACACATATCCCTTGTAAATTCGATCTTATCTCCTTCGTCCTCTATCACAGGCGCAGTAGAAGAAATAAAATTAGATTTGTGGAATATGTTTGTATGAGGATACGTGATTTCCACTTTGACTTACCATAACCAACAAAACCCAATGTGTCGTTCTCGTTCATGGCGGTCAATTTACGAGCCTGAATGGGATTGAATTACAGACAGAAAACTATCAGATTGTCTTGCTTCAATCAAGCTTCAATGGTGCCGTAAATTCCATCAACAGATTGAATATCAACACAGACTCACCAAATTGACGGCTTTATAGTGTGCAATCTCAACCATTATTAAATTCTTTTCTTCTGTGCTTTGACACGATTCTCAAAATTATGTCAATAATAAGGGCAGTTTGAATTCATTTTTGTTATTAAAAAAACAAGTCATCATTTCACACATGAGAACTGTATTGACACAAAAGATACCCCCCCAAACCAACCAGAACCCCTTTTCGAACCAGTGTTTACCCAACACTATTCGGATAGAACACTACATGGTAGAAAGGAAGGAAAGTTTTCCCAGAAGTTTCGTACATACTATAATTGCTACCTACACAGTAGTTAACATTTTAAAAGTAGTTGCACTTTCAAACTCGCAATCGCAAGTGTATCCCACAGATATCGCACAACGTTCACTAAGGCGACCGTCCAATTTTGAGTTTATTTGTGAAAACAACTCCTAAAGCGAATCCAAGGACTACCCCTTGGAACATACTACCATGTCTTTTGATATTGGACCAAACTTCAAAGCTCTTCTCGGAACTGCCAAAGTTCCTGTCTAGATGATGGGCCCTATCGCCGTTTAATGATGCTTTGACCTCACTGTCCACATTATTGTCCTTTCCTGCCTTCTCTGCCTTTTTCACGGCCATCCAAATTGCTGTAGCGTCATCCGCGGTTTTAGCAAATGATCCGTCACCCCATTCTGTCATGTAGGGAGTGCGGTTTTCAACCTTTTCAGCAGCCATCTGCCAAGCATTGTCCCTCCCAAAGTTATATTCTCTAGTAGAATTTCGCATTGTGACGAGATAAGCGCCGGAATTGATTTGTATAAACAATAAATTAAACGCTTTGTTGTGTCCTGCGTCGTATTTCTTACCTTCTCAATATCATTTCCAGCATGAGTACATCAAATATTATGTCACCTAGTTCGGAAACCATCGCATTTGTAACACTTACAGATTCTTCTTTTGCAGCATTATGTACAGCATTGGATTTGATATCAAGTATCTCTTCGCGAAGCTCATGAACTTCACTCTCAAGATAACGTAACATGTCTTCCGATGTGATTGATTTAGTCCATGGGCATGATTTTCCTAAACAAGATACAACGTTTTGCAGGCGCTCTCTCCCTCGAAGCCCCTGATGGTGTGCTCTTGTCGGCGTTTTCATGTGCCTGGATGGAGAACCTTTTAGTTGCTTGTTCTGAAATTTTGTTTCTCCGCTGACTGATGTGTAGAACAATCTTTCCTTCTAAATTATCAGGAACGCAGCAGCAAAGACTAATAATCGCTTCACTTTTGGGTGAATTAGTATCTACATGATGTTAGTACTTAGTACTTACTGTAGTAGCTAAGCAGCTACGGTCTACGGTAGACGGTACCGCACCGTTTAGGTAGACCAAGCGAGCGTCCCAAAGGCACAATGAATGCACAAACGCCACGACCCGTGTACAGCACACACATTACATAGCCTGGCAGGCAGGCGAGTTGGTAGTTGGGCGATCCGATCCTACGTTCGCGCGGTGTATCCGACATCCGATCCGACCGACGGAAAAAATATAACTGTCTCAATTTTCAATTTCTCACATTTTCACAGAATACGAAATAGTAACTACAAAACACAACACTTGCACCCACAACGGCATTGCTTACTTTCGTTACATAGAATATTGATCCTCTTTCTAAACGCACCTTCGTACAACAGATTAATAAATAAAAAAGAGATTTAAAATAAAATAAAATGTCAATCATAACGAATCCATCACTGTCTCTGTTGCTAATCTTTGCGTAAGTTTTGCCATGCAAAAGCGACATAATTATTATCTATTGGTACGTGGTGTACCTTCTTTACAGGAGAAACTAAATGATGGACGCAGCGATCGATGCAGCAGAGGTATGAACTTGAATGGTGATCTTCCACAACTAGTAGTTAGTAGTCAACTGTAATAGGTTTCTCTGGTGGTTTTGTAAATTTAAATGGTTCCTTGGGTGGTATTTGTTGGTTCTTTAGTGTCCACCTTAATAGATGGTGCTATTATTGTTATTATGGGTGGTCTTATTAGATTTTTAGTGTTCTTCGGTAGCTTCTGTGCTTTTGTTGGTGAAATTGATGCCCTTGTCATCTTTGTCATCTTTCTTCTAACGTCCAATTCCCGTTCGCTTGAAGCACACCGATGAGCATAGGGAGAAATGTGATGACACTCAATGATCTCGTCTCGTCGTTTTTGGTTCTTGATTCAAATCAACAATCTACTCGAAACACCCCAACCACGTCCACGGTTGGTTGAAGCGTTGAGATTACAAACTTCTTTACCCAGTTTCACGCAATTCAGGGGTGAAATTATTGGTGGTTTTGAGATTTAAAAAACAAATTTAGAAATTGCTTATTATCAACCAAAATCGGTACAGTATATTTTAATAATACCCTTCCCTTCCCTTATAAAAAAAAACTAAAATGAACCAAATTGATAATTAATAAATTGAAAGTAAATTAATAATTTATACAAAACACACAAACCCACACATATCACACTTTCCATGTCAACGAAACATAAATCTATTGGTAGAGGAGGAACAACTGCCTTGTGTGTGCCTCAGCACGCACATGATCCCACATAAACCCACACACATAAAGCTTGTCATGCCAAAGCTACTCGAACTCAATCTATAGGTAACTTCTTTACACAACCAACCAAGCGAAGGCAGCAGCAATCGATACAACAGACGCAGACACTTCCATAGTAGTACTTGCACTAGTAGGTGGAGGTGGTGACACTGATGTGGGTGCCTTTGTTGCCTTGGGTGTCTTTGTTGCCTTGGGTGCCTCTGTTGCCTTGGGTGCCTTGGGTGCCTTTGTTGATGAGGGTGACTTGGTGGACTTAGGTGCCTTGGTGGAAGACGGTGACTTGGTTGACTTGGGTGCCTTGGTGGACGAGGGTGCCTTGGTAGCAGCAGGATCCTTGGTTGCCTTCAATTGTCTTCTTCTCACAACAGGTTGTTCTTCCGCGACGACAGCGGCAATGAGTGCACAGAGGAGAGTAATAATAGTAGCAGACTTCATTTTGTTCTTTTCGAATGTGTTTGTTTTGATCGATTTGTGTTTTTATGACGGGACCAAATATTTTAGAATGATTGTGGAGGAGGTTAAGTGGAATAAAATAGTATTCGTTGCAACAGCTAAATGTGCGTTGAACCGTTGTGTTTGCGAACTTTTATCCGTTGAGTCCACAATTATGACATAAATTCTTTGGGTTTACCGTTGAGTCCACCATTATGACATAAATTCTTTGGGGTTTAGCTCAAAAGATGCGTTGTTGTAAAAATGGAATACGGTAATATCGCGGGTTCGGCACATCCATCCGTTGAGAGTTTGCCAAAATGTTTTTTTTGTAAAAATTTAGCTCACGCCCAAAGAGGGTATAAAATGTTTAAGGATGGTATGGTGCCCCCTTTCATAATTCCCAACCACACAAAACGACCCCGCCCCCCCCGAAGATCATTGAAGAGAGTTGTGAGATAGTAGAGAGATGGATGGGTCAAAAGCCGACAACCCAATACCAAAGGTCGAAGCCAGAGACATTAACAGACACAATAGTCTTGATTGGGCAGCGAGCGTTGTGTGAATGGTCGACACAAAGTCTAAACAACCCATCCACCATGTCAACATCAACCGCACCAGTCACGATACCTGCATCCGATGCAAATGCATCAGCAGGCAACAGACCACGCACCGATCCCTTCCTCACAAATGACTTTTATCCACTCAATCAAGCCCACAATGCAATCCTCACAGCACTGCGAGCCGATGAATCAGCCCCTGACGCTGACCTCTCCCGGCGCATTGCTTCCAGTTCCTCAACGAGCTCTGACGTTCAGGGGCATACATATCGCGCTCTGCAGAGTGCCAGTGGGCCGAATGGCGCTGCTGCTCGGCCTGAAGAGTCCATGCCCGCGGCTGATGTGTACAGTACACTCAGTCACGCAAACTCGATTCCGTTACCGCCTTATCTTACGAATGTCATCAAGGAGACGAAAATCTCGTCTCTGATGGGTATCTTACCGGAGGGAAATATGGTGTGGGTCAGCGTTGATGGTTCACTGTATCTCTGGGAATATGGATCGCTGAGTGGAGGGAGAAAGAAGGAAGACTTTGTGTGTTTCCAGGTTCCTAGTGGCCAGTGCGTTGTTAGCGTTGGTATTGTCAAACCCAAACCTGGTAAGTGCTTTTCTTTTGTGTCTGAATTTTCTTTTTTCATGTCATTTCTTGATGCGCCTCTTACACGTAAATTATGATTTATGAAACGAACCTGCTGTATCGTACGAGTAGGAGTATTTAAAGACATTGTAGAATGGTGTCTTGTGGTGACTACACCCGAAGAAGCTGTTATTTGTGCGCTCGCCAGAGAGACAGTGCATGGAGGCGCTGCAAGCGATTCGCACCTTGTTTTGATTCCAACACGCTATGAGATTCCTACAGACTCTGTACCGCTGCTTTCAATTTGTGGAATGGACAATGGACGAATTTTTATGGGCGGCTATGATGGTAGCCTATATGAAATGTGTTATGAGGCGAATTTTGCGGCGAACCAGAGGTCTAGATTTTATGATGACGAGGATTTTGCGAATGATTATGGTGACCGTCATGGGTTTTATGCTGCTCCCTCTCTCACGAGTACAATTGCAGCCACTGGAAAGCGTGCACTTTCGACACTTGTGTTTGGGCCCAGTTCGCAATCTGAGAGATCGCGCAAATGTAGGAAGGTCAACCATTCGTCTTCTGCTCCATCTGTTGTATCAGCTTTTGTGCCTGGATTTGTTTTGAAGGCCAGTTCAGTTGTGTTTGGATCGAATCCGACACTGACCGGCGGTCCCATTGTTAATTTGACCATGGATAGAGACAGAAAGACAATGTATGCTCTCACTTCCAAAGGATTTATTCATGCATACGATTTAGACACCAATACAAAATCAACAAATGAATTTGGAATGAAAGCCAATCCACCAAAATTGGCATGCAGCATCGATGTGAAAAAATCTGTTCGGAGATACCTGAATTGTGTTTCCCATGGAAGAATGTATCCTTCTAATGTTGGGACTGACTCGTCATCGGCGTCCATTAGTTTTATAGGAGGTGTATCTGGAACTCAAGCAGGTGTCGGGGGTATGGATGGAGCACGATCCATTTTGAAAACGGCAGATGCAGAAGAAATGAAGAAAAAGTCGCAGGCTTCGTCCAGGAGGAATACATTTAGCACAAGAAAATCTGGATTAAGACATAGTGGTGAGGGGTGTCTTCATCCAATTTCAATCCATGTCGTCCCTTCAGCAGAGTCAAAGAACTTAACTCTTGTTGTTATCTCATCGGGCGGTTTGAGGTATTATCTCTCTGTGCTTCCAGATGGTGGTAATGGCTTTGGAAGTACCATTGTGAAGCCGGGTCGCCGTTTCACTCTATATCATGTCCGTGCACCCCCGTCATTGACGGTAAACAATGAAAATGACGTGGCTTTAGACTCAAAATTGAAGAAAGGTATAGAAATGTTGCCGGGAATACAAAATAGAGGCAATACAGCGCTTCTGATGACGAAAAGTTGCTATTCGTCGGGGGTCACAATGCTTGCTATCGATTGCAACCACGAATCAATGGATGAAGATGCTGGCGATTCTATCTTGGCACTAACTCCTGACTACTCAAAGAAAATCGAAGCTCAAATGGGACAAGCAATGGTTCCGTATTCAAACAGTTCCACAGGGACAGGAGTGAGTGAAATTGTTTCTCAGCCAATGATCGAGAATGAGTTGTCTAAAGTTGCAGCGTCAGTGTTGCCCGGTGGCCATATTTGGGATTTGAATGTCAAGTCAATGGATATCGGAGAGACCAATGCAGTTATGAGACTTTTTTCGCAATCCATGACGCCACCGACCATGTCGCAAAGTGATCAGCTTATACCAGCATTTTTCCCACCATCGGCCAATAGAAATCATATGAGGGAAGGCAAAGCAATCGATACCAAAATGCTGTCAAATTCCTCCCTAGAAACTGCATCTAGCATGTCGAAAGCAATTGTTTCAGGGAGTGGCGGATTAAGTGGGTTCTTCCGTAGCATATTGACTGGGAAAAGTAGTATTGTTTCCAAACCACCAAGAATGTCAAAAAAGCAAATGAATAGTTACATGATATCAAATCGTTCTGGATGTGACGAACATGGATTCAGCACACCAAATGTGAAAAGAAATGTTACCAGAGGGCGCAGAAGCACCTCTGCTATGCAATCTTCGAGATTACCAGCAGCTGTATTGAATCCATCATCCGCGCCACTTTCAGAAATGGCGAAGCAGCATTTGTTATTGAATTCAAAGAAGAAGGGTATTTTGGCGCTTAACTCAGGTGGTCTGCACTACTTCACACAATCTCACGCCATCGACAAATTGCATACGTTGCTGTTAAATTCTAACGCGAGCAATATTGGGAGAGATGAACGTGTCAAAACATTCTTTAGGAGTTACGGATTTAGCGACAGCTGCGCAATGTGTTTGTCGATCGCTATCAATGATGAAGATACGGTTGCAAGGCGAGCTGTTCAAGCAGCTTTGAGTCATGCGCGTAGGCCTACACTGATCCGTACAGCTCAGCCTTCTAATGGTACTGCCGCCAAAAGTGGCACAGCTATTAAACCCATCTTACCGCCCAATCAAATACCTGGTTTTGAGGGGTATAACTTCACGTCATCATCTTTGTATGATGGATTACTAGCATTGGTATCTCGACTTTTGCGGCCGATTTGGTGCAAACCAGCTGTGGTTGTGACGGAAGGTAGAACTATTCCACCAAGAAGGAAAGGAGGGCCTGTCGAGTATCTACCAGCCAAGGTAGAGTTCTTGTTAAATCAAGGAACCCTTGAAGAAGTAAGGCGGCCTTTAGCAGCACTGCAATCCCTCATGAAAGAGGTTTTTGCCCGCTCGGTAAAATCAGTGCCTGGCGCTCACAATACTGACACTGAAATGGCGGATATGACAAGTTCAGTTGGAAATGGTTTTTCCACAAGCAGCCTCATTAGCCAATCTATTCAGTACCAGAATCAGGCAAGATCTCAAAGCAATACAAGGGATCAACAACCATCCGAGAAAGAATTAAGAATGGCTGCGTGTCAGCATGAAGATCGCAGCATCCACGCACTTTATAGACTCGTTTCACGAACGGTGCAATTGCTTACTCTCGTTGATCATCTTCATCGGGCTCATTTCTGCTCTTCGCTGCCTGAGGTCGAATTTGGACTTCTTCACGGTAAGATAGATTTCAAATTCAGCCCATTTTCTATTTTTATTCCAAACAAATTCTCATAATTTCTTTCATTCAATGCAGGGGTCAGCTTTTCCCAACTTGTCACGCTAAAGGGGGCGCAAGATAGAATTGAGGCAGTCGTGACAAATTTATTCAGTAACTCGTCGTTACTATCTGACCAGAGTACCCCAGCAATGTCATCAGTTGAAGCAGATAATCTATGTGCACTTTTGTCGCAACAGTGCTACTTATACTTTTCAATTGGATCACGGTTGACTTTCCTTGGATTCCGACATGCCGAAGCAGCTCTGTCTACCACCTCAATTTCAAAGCAAAATGAACATGTTACTGCTGCATCAAATTACCTGAGGGAGGCTTCCAAACATTGGCATAATATTTCTCATGTCACCGGCCAATTGCCTGGTACCGCAAGCCATGCACTGACGGGAAAGAAGCAAAATGCTTACCATGAATACAATGAGTTTGCCATGCGCGCACTTGAGAACGGCAGCCCGCTTGCCAGAGCAGCATCAGTTCTCATGGGAGTCAATGATGTTGCTGGATTCGTTGATGTGTGTTTGACATGCGCGAGAAATTTCGATTATGGTTCTTTTACCACCACTGACGATCTTTCAGCGACCTCTGAGTTACTGGCTGGGTCTATGCTGCCATGGGAAAGAACATTGTATCATCGCCATCTCAACGAAGCAACGGATGATCTTAAGTCGGGAGTTGTGACTTCAAGGGACAATAATGCGTCAACTTCGAAAGAGGCAAGCAGCGTAGCCAAGCGTACTTGCTATGGACTACTTTATTATCACCTTGACCAGCTGATGGAGTCAGTAGCAGAATTGCCCCAAAACAGCACTTTGGTCGAAAGGATGATTTCAATTGCAACATCTTCCCCAGATATTGCTTTCATTCATGGCCTATATGAGTACCTTGCTTCGTCTGGTCATGTTGATACGTTGCTGAGAATAGATAGCTCCTCCTTCGAGAGATGGTTGCAGTCAAAAAATGACTACCATCTGCTATGGAGGTATTACACCGTACATAACATACACTGGATGGCTGGAGAGGTCATGTGGAATCGTGGAATCAGCATTGCTGATAAGGTCATTTTAGAAGAAAGGATTGAGTGCCTCACCAGAGCAATGAGCTCGTATTCAGTTGCTCTCAGGGATCTCAATCACGACAGTGCTCTTTTACAAAACCGAATCGCTTCAAGGACTTCTTCATCTGGCGATTTGTTGTCACAAAGATATGGGGTATCTCCCTCTAGGGATGAGGTGAATAGAGTTCTTTCTCAATTGAATGAGCAAATCGATGTTGCTAAGATCCAGACGCGGATACTCTCCACAATCATGTCATCGTCTAATGCGAAGAATATTGACGAAGATCAGACTGCTGCATTGAGAACTACTTTCATGGACATTTCAAAGCTGTACAATGATTTTGCAGCACCACTTGGTCTATACGATATTTGCCTGGCAATTTTGCAGACATGCAAACACGATGATTCGCCAACTATTACTAAACTATGGAGATCAATTCTTTGCGAGGAATTGCTTCCATGCAGGACTAAAAGCAAGGTAGTGCAGGGCTTCCTAACGAACCTTCAAAGAGATAGTATGCTTGAAGAAGAAAGTGTGATTTTCTCTCATACATCTGTGACAAAGGAAAACGGCGAACCGTTGATGTCGTTTGAAGATGGAGATTGGATTACAAATATTAAATCGCGAGTCATTGCTTTAGGGAAAGAGCTACATGGAAAGGGTACCGACTTTGTCTTCCCCCTACGTTTTATAGCAGAATGCCTTGAAGGACTTCGCCGGATTTTCAACGAGTCTACAGTTAACACATCTGATCACTGGACCATCAAAGTTTTGGTTGAAAGTGGTGCTCCGTTTACTTCTATTCTCGAAGCCTATCACTCGATTTTTTCGAGCCAAAGTGACAACTCAAATGCAGCTTTGAAGCTACAGGAATTGTCAAATATCGGGGAGGTACTCAAATTGTGGGTATCTTTAGCAAAGAGCTCAACTTCAGGAAGCCCGAACACTGTTTCGGTGAATGTCTCAAATGGTAATAAAACGCAGCTTGCAAGATATTCAAATGGAATTCTTGCACAAATTGATAGGTACAAGGCAGAGCTGGAGAGCTTAGTTGGGTGTAACTCTGAAGAAGTCTCGAGATGTTACGCCTTGTTCAACGACATTGAAAAAATATTGAGGCGAGGATGGTAAAAAAATGAAGCGAAGATACCGGTAGATGGGGCATGATCAAACCTTGCAAAGAAAAGAATTCTTGCTAAGCTAAAATACAGTTATTGATCTATCTTTATCCTGATGAATCGGAATTAAGAAACCAATGTCCATTCAGTAAACCATTCTTTCCTACTATTGGGGCCCGATCCTCTGGTTTTCTCTTCAGGCATAACTTGATTGCATCAATTGCGGCTTTGTCTATCGAATTAGGAAACTCAATTTCATGGTTTGGATTAACAATGGCTTGCAGTTTGGGAAACATGGTCAAGTCTGCAAAAGGGGTCTTTGAATAACACATCTGGTACAAGATGCAACCCAATGACCAAACGTCTGATGGCTGCATAGAAGAAAAATTAGAATTGGTCAAGTTTTAAAATTGATTGTTGTACACTTTGATAATCTCACCTTTCCACATTTCATGCGTGTTCCGTTGGCACAAGTGCCGCTGTCGAGGATAGATTCTGGTGACATATAGTTAAGTGTTCCAACTTGACTCTCCCTGTATATATTTGTGGTATCGTCACTTTGGATCGCCTTAGCTATACCAAAATCAATTAGCTTCAGGACACCCTTGACAAAGAGGAAATTTGCCGGCTTTAAATCTCCATGAATTATTCTTTCTTCGTGAATGCAGTGTACCGCACTAAGCATTTGCTGCCAAGTGAGTCTGATAAAATTCATGTTTGCTGAGGCACGGCTTTCTCCCTTTGACCGTTGCAACCCTTGCTGCTGAAGCTGTGTGGTGAAATCGCAAGATCAGCAAGACAAATGACATTTTGATAATTCATAGGCGTCAACAAATAATTACAATTGAAAATAAACTTACGACATGATTCAAATCAACTTCGCCGGGTTCCATTACAAGCAAGATAGCTTTTCGCTTCAAATCAACCTCGCTGTCATAAAGTTGAATAATAGCATGGTTGCCACGAAGCCTCCTTAGCAATGCAATCTCATTGGCATATCCTTCGATGGATTTCCTTTTCATTCCGCCTATCTTAACCATCTTGATGGCGACTATCTTTCGGTCAGTCGACAGCGTTCTATAAACTTTGCACGATCCTCCTTTCCCTATCACTCCAAGCTTGACGTAAGGACTATTGTTGACGGTGATGATATTTTTGTTGCGAATAATGTTCAAGAACTCAGGATGAACTTCTTGGATTTGTTCTTGTGACGCCGCAGGCGATTCCTTCTTTTTATTTATTTTCACCACATCACTTTTAGGATCCCCATTACCGCCACTGATATATTTTGATTCGTAACTACCAGCACTTGCACGACTTTTATTGGAGGCAACACTGCTGCCGTTTGAATTGTCTTCGTTATTTCTAGTTGCATTTGTTCCATCTGTCTTTGTATCATTTGTAATGTTCTGTTCAGAACGGAAGCTTGCGCTCATAGAACGAGCTTTAGATTGGTTGTCGCTCCTTTCGGTTGCGTTGATGGGTTTACTCTTTGCAACATTTCCATTACTACATTGAGAGTGGATGCTCCCACTATTGCCACTGCTTGTGGAATGACTATGATTTGAGCGAAAACTGCCGTTTTTCGAATAACCCTCTTTCGTACTCTCCTCAATCTTTTCCATCATGGGCCGATAACGAGAAAAGGTATTCAATGATGACGATGGCGCCTTTTCTACGGCCGATGTTTCCTTCTTGGCTCGATCCTCCATCACTGCCTTCTTTGCTGCTTTTGTGCTTGGGCCAGTAGGATTCCAATTCAAAAGATAACTGATATCCGTCTTTTCTGTTTCGAGGTCTTCATCTTCGTCCTCCTCCACAGTTTTGTCCATATCCGCCTGAGTTGATATTCTCTGTGCTCCTCCCCCGAAACCTCCTCTCATAGCTCCGCCTCCGCCTCCGCCTCCGAATCGTCTCTTTTTGCTTAATAGCGACGACGAAGTAGACATTTCACGAACTCCAACCTTTTCCGAATCATTGCCTTTGATTACTATCTCTTTCAAGTGAAGTGACGTAGCTCCAGCTTCATATGATGCAGTTCCTTGTGGATTTACGACATTGGCCTTGTTGTCAACAGTTCCAGCCCGCCTTGAAAACGTCCCTTCACCCCGAGGAATGCCACTGCCACTGCTCTTGCTTTCGACCTCGACTCTCTGAGCTATCTGCAGCCGCCTCTTATTAATCAATGAAAGCGAATTCAGTTTGGGTACTCCATTCAAATTACTCTTTCCTTTGGCGTCCATTGCCATTGGTTTATCTCCGATATCATCATCCTTTTTAGATACCACTGAATTCAACTGATTCAAATTGCCATTCGAATGAATATCACCAGTGCCAGTACCAGTGCCAG
>Ga0115005_10001567_pt1 | contig 18204 bp, 13 predicted proteins | sample ArcOceMetagenome_FD_87163 | JGI IMG/M metagenome (GOLD analysis project Ga0115005, IMG submission 87163) | Marine eukaryotic phytoplankton communities from Arctic Ocean - Arctic Ocean - Greenland ARC118M Metagenome | ecosystem: Environmental > Aquatic > Marine > Oceanic | place: Arctic Ocean... | reverse complement strand
TGTTGCTTGCCGAATACGATTCACTATGCGACAGTGGAAAGCTGCACTCAAATGGTACAGCTCCATAGTCGACGGGGCCTGGGCCGCAGGCACATGAAATTAAATTCGTGGGGATCCCTCAGACTCTGACCCCATAACTCTCTTATCTTCAACAAAAAGTAGTAATCCTAACCAATGTCGAATTGATTCAACGTGATAGCTTGCGTATTCTCAACGTACTTTGTGAGATAACTGCTATAGGTAATAAACGCTGTGTGTGAACTTTTAGGCATGCGTGCTAACACGCCAACCGACCTCTGTTTTAGTTTTACTGGGCTAACTCGTCGCGGTGGTGAAACAGGGCCGCATAAAGATGGCTGGGGCGTTGCTTTTTACGAGGGAAAGGGCGTGCGTATGTTTCACGATCCTGAGCCTTGCGCCACATCACCCATTGCTGATTTTGTTTCGAAGCTGCCTATAAAAAGCAAAAATGCGATATGTCATATTCGTCAGGCAAATGTGGGTAATATCAACTTAGCTAACACCCACCCCTTTACTCGCGAACTGTGGGGAAGATATTGGGTGTTTGCGCACAACGGGCAACTCCCTAACTTTTCACGCCGAACAGGTATTTACGAAGCGGTTGGAGATACCGATAGCGAAGAGCTTTTCTGCGATATTATGAATAATGTTAGGCAAAATCTCCCCCGAGACGCTATGTCTGAGCAGTTAGCCGAAACGCTGGTGGCGCTTTCAAAAGAGTATGCTCAACAAGGTGTATTCAATTGCTTACTGAGTAACGGCGATTGGCTATTTACCTTTTGTAGTACAAAGTTAGCCAGCATTACCCGCAGAGCACCGTTTGGGCCCGCTTGTTTAAGCGATGTTGAGGTGGAAATTGATTTTGCAGCGGAAACCACGCCAAAAGATGTGGTGAGTATTATTGCTACCGAACCACTAACGAATGACGAGCAGTGGGATATTTACGAACGGGGCGAGTGGAAGCTATGGCAAGAGGGGGAAGTTATTGCCTCGGGTAAAGTGGATGTACCTGAACATAAAAGAGAAGCAGAGATGGTAGCGCCCGATCCGTCGCTTCACGACTAATTACGAATTGTGGGGTCAGAGTAACTTTAATAATCTGCTTTCAAAATGCTCGACGCTTAGTTGGTAAGCCAGCTTAATAATGTACTCTGGCCCCCAAGCTTATGACCCCAAGCTTAGCTCAACAATGTACTCTGACCCCCAAGCTTCAAGATGCTCGGCGCTTAGTTGGTAAGCCAGCTTAATAATGTACTCTGACCCCCAAGCTTCACCCCAATACTTGTATGATGGCTTGTTTTATTACTTGGTAGCGGGCGGGCAGTTCGCTGTGTGCGGTTTGAACGCTGTAAAGAGGTTCGGTTACGTCGTTTCTCCCGTTGTATACAGTGAGTTTGTTTGCAAAGCTAACAAAGTCTAGTGTGCTGGTGGGGAGCACGGTGAAACCCAGTCCTTCGCTTACTGGCAGCAGAATTTGCGAAAGCTGGTTAATGTAGCCGGCATGAGGCAGCTTATTCGGGTTGACGTTAGCCAATTCAGGTTCTCCGCAATCATTAAAGTAGCGCTGTAAGTAATGCATCGCATCGGGGTGATTGATGAGCCCTAAAGTGTTGATAATGTCTTTTAAAGCGCTCGTATCATTTAGTTCCAAGTTTCCATCTCTGGATGAGCGTTGTGTGTTAGCATTAGCAAGCGGAATAGCGCTCTGCTCATTTTTAGATGGATTTGTAGACTTTTCTTCAAGCGCACTCGATAAGCTACTGGGTAGTATAATCCCTAATGCTTCCTCGCCTAAGTATTCGCTATGTATATCCTCGCTCTCTGGCTGGTTTGTCACAATACCAAGTTCAAGCGTATTGTTCGCTATGCCGGATAAAATTGTGCGGCGAGGCGCGACTTCCACATGAATATTAAGCCCGCTATGCTGTTTTTGCAGTACCAGCAGAGCGGGGTAAATACGCTGAGCAATTGCACCTGAGCAGGCCACAATACACTTACCTTCAAAAGGGACGTCAAACTTTAAGCTGGCAATAAAATTTTGTTCTTTTAACTGCTGCTCTTTGGCGTAGTGGTAAACACGTTGGCCCTGTTCAGTAAGCTGGATCCCTTTTCCTAAGCGGACCACTAATTCACACTGGCATACCTCTTCAAGTTTTTTTAGGTGCTGGCTTACGCCGGGCTGCGTCATAAATCGCTGCTCAGCGGTACGAGTGAAATTTCCTGTTTCTACCAAAGTAATGAAGGTGTCTAGCCAAATAGGGTTTATCATTAAGGTATAATCTTAATTTATCATATTTAGAAAATATCATAATTTCATGTTTTTTCTTTGTCTAGCTACTATGTATGCACGTTCACTTAAGCGGTGTTCGAGTAGGTCTTCTAGTCGAGGAGGTTTGTAATAACGTCTATATCAAACGCGTTATTGAGCCTGCATTGATCTTGAATTTGAACTTGCTTTGATCTGGGCACCGAAACAGCCTATAGGGCGGCCGCTTAAGCTATTTTATTAACTTGCACTACAGAGGAGTAAGTGATGACTGAAGCAGTAAAAACACCGTATCCACGTACGTTTTCTCATATTGGTATTTCAGTACCTGACTTAGAAGCTGCCGTAAAGTTTTACACCGAAGTACTTGGCTGGTATCTCATCATGAAGCCCACCGAAATTGTTGAAGATGACTCAGCCATTGGTGAAATGTGTACTGACGTATTTGGCGCAGGTTGGGGGAAATTTCGTATTGCGCACCTTTCAACAGGTGATCGCGTAGGCGTTGAAATTTTCGAGTTTAGTAACCAAGAGAACCCTGAAAACAACTTCGAGTATTGGAAAACCGGTATCTTCCATTTCTGTGTTCAAGACCCAGATGTAGAAGGCTTAGCCGAAAAGATTGTTGCCGCTGGTGGTAAGAAGCGAATGAAGGCGCCGCGTTATTACTATCCCGGTGAAAAGCCTTACCGCATGATTTACATGGAAGATCCGTTTGGCAACATTCTTGAAATTTATAGCCACAGCTATGAATTGCACTATGCAAGCGGTGCTTACGAATAAGCATTCATTGCTAATACCTGTTGCATATCGCTATAAGCATGTTTGTAACAGGCATGAAATAAAAAATGCGAGGGCGCTGCAGTTAAACGTACCTCGCCTTTTTCATTTTATTAGTACTTAGGCTACCCAAACCTGCCAGACACATAAGGATTCGTGGCCTTTTCAGTCGCAACGGTAGTGGTTGGTCCGTGGCCCGGGTAAATCGTCATATCATCGGGCAATACCATAATTTTTTGCTTAATAGAGTCGATAAGCTGCTGATGATTTCCCTGTGGGAAGTCGGTTCTGCCAATTGAGCCTGCAAATATCACATCGCCGACAATAACCCGTTTGCTTGAGCGCTCTACCAACACCACATGTCCTGGCGTATGGCCCGGGCAATGAAGCACCTCAAGAGTCAAATTTCCTACCGATATCGTGTCGTTGTCGTTTAACCACTCGTTAGGTACAAAGGGCTGAGCCGGTGGAAAGCCAAACATCTGGCTTTGCTGCATAAGTGCATCTAACCAGAATTTATCGCCAATATGAGGCCCAACAATAGGTACGCCGTAATGTTCTGCGATGGCGACAGTGCCGCCAACGTGATCTAAGTGTCCATGAGTGAGAATTATTTTTTCAATACTCACGCCCTTATTTGTCGCAGCTGCAATAAGCTTTTCGATATCGCCGCCTGGGTCGACAAACGCACCTTTGTTAGTGGGTGAGTCCCAAATTAACGAGCAGTTTTGGGCGAAGGGCGTAACTGGTATAACTTGAATTTCCACTGTTTAACCTTTTGATACTTTGTTGCTTGGAGTGAAATGAAAAAGCGCAAAATAGAGCAGTGCGCCAACGGCTAATTCGCCGAGTAAAAACAACCATGCGTTGGTTGACGACTGCGCAATAGACCATGCGCAAACCGCAAATGCGACAAAGGGTATCAAACGCTTTAACAAGTTTGTAGGACTGACTTTTGAGCCTGCAGTGCCTTGAACAGAAGCGCTCTGCTGAAACGCGCTACGCAAAGAGCCTTGCTGCGCTTTCATCAGCACGACCACACACATGGCGTACACCACAAGCCGCGCCAATACGCTGGAAATCGCAAGCCACACAAAGCTGCCGCTAAGCGCCATAGCACCAGCGAAAAGACCAAGTACTAATATGGACAGATACGGCGTTGCAAACTTGTTGTGAACCCTTCCCAATATATTACCTAGCTTCCCAGGAACGAGTGACTGCTGCGCCATAGAATAGGTAAGGCGGGAGGTGGAAATCATGTTTGCCAGCAAGTTTCCGGCAACCGAGACTACAGCGGTTAGAGTCATAACAAGCGCCCCGGTTTCGCCGAATATCATATTGGCGAGTGCGATAAGCGGCGCGCTATCGGGCTTCTCCGGCCCGACGGTATGCCAATAAAGCCACTGCACGCAAAAGTAAAATATGGCAATGCCTGAAACAGTAAGCATTAATGCGCGAGGTATTGTTTTTTTCGGTGAATTGGTTTCGCCACTAGTCACCACCACAGTTTCAAAACCAATAAAGGCATAAAGCGTAAGTAGGGCGCCGGCTGAAATGGTATCAAATGCTGGAATAACCGGAGCAGCAGAGCTGGTTAGTGCAGTAGAAAAATCTAGCTGCCAATAGCCCACTGCAATGAGCGCCACGAAGGGCAACAGTTTTAGCACCGAGATAGTATCAAGCGAGCGCATGGCAGCTTTTAGGCCAACAATGTTCACTGTAATTAATGCTGTTGTCAGTACAACAATCGCAAATGACTTACCTGACCCTGTATTAATTTCCGGCCATATATAGCCTGCGTACAGCAATAAAACATGCATATTAGCTGCTATAGCGGTGGCGCGAGCGAGGTAATAAACAAAGCCGGTTTGAAACGCAGCGGCATCGCCGAACCCTTTGCGCGCATATACTACAGGCCCACCGGTTTCCTGGTACAGGGCTGCCAACTGCCCAAAGCACCACACAATGGCAAGCATGAGCGCGCCAAAAATCAAAAAGATATAAGGGCTAAAGGCACCGAGCTCTGCGGCCATTTTGGCGGGCAGCGCAAAAATACCTGCCCCAATTAGCCCGTTTAATACCAAAAGGGCAGCGCCAATACTGCCGATGCCTTTGGTTAAAAGCCCTTTATTTGAACTACTCATTATTAATGCTTAGCTTCTCTTTAATAAACGCTATTGTTTCGGTGCTTGCTTGGAAAACACTTGTTCACCCGCCACATAGGTTGCGTGTACTTCTGTTTTCCAAATGTCCTTGGCATCAATAGTGAAAATATCTTGATCAACTAGAATAAAATCTGCCCATTTGCCTGGCGTTAACGTACCTAACGAATCCTCCATATGCCCCGAGTAGGCCGCATCGAGCGTAAAACCTTTAAATGCTTGTTTAACAGTTAATGCTTCATGGGCATACCACCCCTTTACCGGCTGGTTATTTCTGTCTTGACGGGTAACCGCCGCGTGAAGACCGTAAAACGGGTTGGCTAATTCAACGGGAAAGTCAGACCCTAAGGGCAATGCGATACCAGAATCTAAAAGCGTCTTCCATGCGTAAGCCCCTTTCATACGGTCTTTACCAATGCGATCCTCTGCCATGTTTTTATCGCTGGTAGCATGTGTTGGCTGCATGGAGGGAAGTACTTTTAACGATGCAAAGCGCGCTAAATCGTCTGGAGCGATGACTTGAGCGTGCTCAATACGATTGCGCAATTCGCTGCCGCCGATGTTTTCAAAAGTGGCCTCAAATTCATTCAACGCAACATGGTTAGCTTTGTCGCCAATGGCGTGGTAGTTAAGCTGAAAGCCTGCGCCGATAACGGTAGTGAAAAGCTCTGTCATGTCCTCCGGTTGTGTCAGCAATAGGCCATGTTGATGAGGCGCATCTGAGTAGGGTTCTAGCAATGCGGCTCCTCGGCTACCTAATGCGCCATCGCCATAAGCTTTTACCGAACGAATATACAGAAAATCGTCATCATCGCGTATTGGTCCATTACCCAACATCGTTGAAAGTTCAGGGTCAGTAGCGCTTACCATAGCGTAAATACGCACCGGTAAATCACCTTCCACGGCCTCTTTCAAATAGAAATCGTAAACATCTCTGCTCACGCCGGCATCGTGCATTGACGTGATACCATTTGCTAGTAAGTGCTCACCTGCAGCATTGAGTTGCTGTTCATATATTGCATTGCTGGCTTTAGGTAAATGTTCTTCAATGAGTAGTGATGCGTTGTCAATGAACACGCCAGTAGGGTTGCCGTTTGCGTCTTTTATTATTTCGCCGCCAACGGGGGACTTGGTGTCTTTAGTGATACCAGCTAGCTCCATAGCCTTAGTATTAACCCAGGCTGCATGACCATCGACCCGAGTCAGGAATACCGGCCTGTCAGACACGACTTTGTCTAAATCGGTAGCGGTGGGAAAAGCTCTGTCAGACCATAATTCTTGATTCCAGCCGCGGCCAGTAATCCAAGATTGTTGACTATTAGCAAACGCATAGTCAGCAACCATCTTGGCCGCGTCTTGCGCACTGCTACTTTCTCGCAAATTAACTTCGAGTAAGTTTGCCCCTAAGCCAAGTAAATGACCGTGAGCATCAATAAGCCCTGGTAGCATCACTTTGCCATCACCATTAATAGTCTCGTCGATGCTAGCTTTAATTTCAGGCGCTGTTTTATTTACGTCTAGGGCAACCACTTTATCCTCATCCATTACAAGGTTTTTGAACGAGATAAGTTCGCCAGCCTCATTAAGCGTATACCCTTTAACATTTTCAACGAGAGTAGCCGCGCTAGCACTTCCTATGGCTGCAAAAGACAGTGCAGTGAATAATGCAGAGCTTATGGCGCCAAGTCTTAATTGTTTTCTCGTTTTTGATTTACGTAAAGTAGAGTTCATGGAGTTTTCTGCCTTTATTTAATTATTCTAAGAGTATTATTCTGCGTAACTTGTATCGTTATTCTTTGAGCTTTTTACGCCTTGGCCTCACTCGTTTCATCAAGCTCGTCGGCCTCGCTAAAATCGAGAATAGGGGGCTGTAGTAAAAAGTCACGTCCCCATATTTTTGCCATGCTCGACTGGCTAATGTTTCCGCCGCTTAATATGACCAACGCAGTTTGACCTGGAGGCGTATTTGCTGCCCATGCTGCAACCGCAGCCATGGTCATAGCGCAAGTTGGCTCAATGTGAAGCTTCAGTAAATGATGAAGCCATTGAGTCCAGTAAGCAATTTGCAGTTCATCAACTTCATAAAAATCGTCAAGTTCTTGAAGGAGCGGGAAAGTGACATCGCCAACAGATGGCGTAGCTGCGCCATCTGCCAAGGTGTCTGGAGTGTGGTTTAAAGCAATAATTTCCCCTGCCTGAAGCGACATTGATGCATCATTGGCCTCAGCCGGCTCAGCCCCAATAACCAGTGCGTCGGGTTGTAACGCGCGAGTCGCCAAAAGTGTACCCGACAACAATCCGCCACCGCCGCATGGCGCAAAGACGGCATCTACCTTACCCACCTCATTAAGTGCCTCAAGCGCCGCGGTGCCTTGCCCTGATACAATATCCTCATGATTGAACGGGGGGATCCATACAGTATCTGGCGCTTTCGATGCTTCTTTCACCGCAGCGTCGGCCTCTAGACGGGTGGAAAATAGCTTTAATTCAGCACCATAACTTTGTGTGGCCGAGGCTTTAATAGGAGATATCGTTTTGCCTGCAAAAATTGTCGCTTTAACACCGAAGTGAGCAGCTGCGTAGGCTACCGCCTGTGCATGATTCCCAGAACTATTTGCAACCACATGCTTCGGTAAACGGCCTTCTTCTTTTAAACGAGCCAAAAAATTCATTGCACCGCGAATTTTAAACGCCCCGATGGTTTGCAAACATTCTGCTTTAAATAAAATACGGTTACCCATCCATTGGTTAAGCAACGAAGATTCCACGATAGGGGTTTTCTTAACGTTATTTTTTATACGCTCGTAAGCAAGCTTAATACTATCAAAGCTGGGAGGTGTTCTCATTTTCTGAATGCTCTTTTATTCTTTGTTTTTCAATGCATATAAGGTTTTAGCGTTTGTGCCAAAATTGCAAAAGCTACTTTAAGTCTCTGTAACGTCTTATTTTAAACGTCTTAATACGCATCAAAAGAAAAACTGATTTCATACAGTGCCAGATACTTTTCACTTGCGCCAGTATCATCACCGCATCGTGTATAAGGCAATTCATATTTATTTCATAATTCTACTTTAGTATACCGCCTGCAGTTTTCGGAGATAGACACATGTTAAGCAAAATAAACCATCGCATATACGCCCTGCCTGCGGTGTTATTTCTGCTTCTTTCTTTAATCTTCATATCTGCAGGCGCCTTTATTCAAAACGACGAACGCGCAGTCCGAATCTCCAAAGCCCAGTCAGTTGCCGAACAAGTAAAGATCAGTCTTGAAGTGTTCTCAAATGAACGCATTAAAGCGGTGCATAACCTAATGCAGAATTGGCCCACCTTTGAACCAAACCAAGTGGATTGGTTTAATGCTCAAGCCCTGTCGTTAATGGGTATGCAACAAGGATTCTCCTCGCTAGTATTTGTTGATGCCACTGGAAAAATCGCTTGGGTAACAACGCCCAATACGGGTATCAAGACGCGCATTGACAATACGCTTATTGGGAAGCCAATGGAGGCGCTAGGATTAAACGTCTCTAGCCTGTCTGAAGATTTAGAAAGTACGCTGCTTTATTCTCAGGAAGCTGAACATCATTTTATCGTAGTAGGCAGAGCCATAAGCCCTCAAGAGCCCGAGCACGGCTATTTAATAGCGGGGTTCGATGTTCAAACCATATTGGGGGTTATGTTGGGTGAATTAGTTGGCCCTCAGTTTAATTTCCAAATCCATTCTGACGACGCCACGTTATTTAAAAGCGGCGAATTTGCTGACGACGGTACGATTGTTTCTTTGGCTCCCTTTACGTTCTTAGAAAGAGACTTTTATCTTTCTATGCAGTCTCAGCTAAGCCCTTACAACGCAGGGCTCCTCATCATACTAACGGGCTTACTGATGTCAGCGCTGGTTAGCTACGTACTGCACAAACAGTTAAAGGGGGCGGTTAGTTTATCGCTCAGCCAACAGCGTTACTTAACCGCCAGCGAAGCCTCTCTCGATGCGTTGCTTATCTATCAGCCTAAAGAAAGCGACTTTTCGCTAGTCGAAGCCAATTCCTATACCCGCTATCTATTTCGCGGGGCGTGTGAAGCACTGCGCTCAATGACATTGGCAGAGCAAATGCGGTATTTAGGGTTGAGTCACGAATTTATAAATGCGCAAAACGTGTATAAAGATGGCGTACCATATGAAGCTCATATTGCCATTGAAAGTACCGAAATTAGCCCAGAATGGATAAAAGTTCAGGTGGTAAAGGCGGGGGAGAATATCGCTTTAACAATAAGGGATGTCACCGAACGTTTTCGTGCCCAAAATGACCTTAAACGCAGCGAGGAAAAATACCGCCGCTTAGTTGATGGGATGCATAGACACTTTGTTTACACAAAAACTGTCGAGCATAATTTTATCTACGTGAGTGCTGGTATTGAAAAAATTCTTGGCTTTTCTGCGGATGATTTTTGCGTAAATGAATCGCGCTATGTACGCCAAGTACCTGATGAAACTTTTCAGATTCGTCAAACCATTGCTCGCGGAGAAAAACCTGAACCTTATATTGTTCATTATCAAGGCAAAGTAGGTGAGCCATTGGCGCTAGAGTTCTCCGACACGCCAATATTAGATGATGAAGGCCGGTTAGTGGCCGTTGAAGGCATAGCGCGAGACGTCACTAAGGAACTAGCGCTTCAGGAAGAAGTCTACTTTCAAGCAAATCATGATCAATTAACAGGGCTTTTCAACCGTTATGCTTTTGATGAAAAGTTAAGAGAGATCCTCAACGACACACATCGCAGCAATAAGCAAAACGCGAGTGGTAAAAACGCTAAGCTCGCCGAGCTAGAAGAGAACAATATCGTAAGTCGCGCGGGTTACAATGAGGTGACCTTCTTAAACATGCCTCATGCTCAACACAAACAAAGTGTGATGTGCTTTATCGACATGGACCGTTTTAAATTGGTGAATGATAGCTGTGGTCATCCCGCTGGCGACAAGCTACTGAAAGAGATATCTACCATATTCAGACAGTATGTAAACGGGCAAGACTTGCTAGCGCGAATAGGCGGAGATGAATTTTGTATTATATTTCGTAATCAAAGTTTAGAAGAGGTGACCAAGCGCCTAGATAAACTATTGTTGGCTATCTCCAATTACCGTTTTGTATATGACGACAAGTTGTTTTTTGTGGGCGCAAGCATTGGCGTAATCGAAATAAATGAGAGCACACAAAGCGCGGAAGCATTGATCAAGGCTGCCGACAATGCCTGCTATAAAGCAAAACACTTGGGGCGAAACCGTTACTTTGTGTTTCACGACAACGACTCACAAATGGCCATCGACGATAGTGAGAATCAAGTACTGCATGCGTTACACCACGCGCTGCAAAACGACGGCTTTGAATTGTATAGCCAAGCTATAATGCCGCTTAATGTACCTAATGAAGATAAAGCGGGACACCTTCAACATTATGAAATATTGCTTCGTCTAAACGCTAGAGAGGGCGGTCTTATCAGTCCAGGATTATTTATCCCGTTAGCTGAACGTCACGGTTTAATGAATAAAGTGGATTTGTGGGTGGTAGATAACACCCTCAAAACCCTTGAAAGTAACCCAGCGCATATTGATAACGTTGGCAAAGTGGCTATTAACTTATCGGGCATAACGCTAGGTGACGAGATGGCTCTTCATAAAATTACGCAAAGAATGCAAAGCACGTCGGTACCTGCAGAGAAGATTTGCTTTGAAATAACAGAGACAACGGCGGTAACGAATTTAAGTGCCGCTAAACACTTTATATCCACGCTACGCGATTTAGGTTGTAGCTTTGCCTTAGATGATTTTGGTGCAGGTATGTCGTCGTTTACTTACCTTAAGCACCTTGACGTAGACTACGTGAAGATAGACGGTTCCTTTGTGCGAAACATTGTTCACGATCCAATTGATCATGCTACAGTTACTGCGATTAATAATATTGCGCACAGTATGGGTAAACAAACGGTAGCTGAGTTTGTAGTGGACAACGCTACTGCAGAGGTGCTTAGAGAGCTTAAGGTCGACTACGGTCAAGGCTTTGCTTTAGATAAACCCAAGCCACTGGCGCACAGAGTTCAATGGCGAGTAAAACTTGCCTCTGCCTAAAAGGAAATAATTATGGGTTTATTTGATACCATCATGGGTAATGCAAGCGAGACAAGCGCTTCTGATGTACAAGAAGAGCTTACGCCCATACTTGCAGCTAACGAGACCGTTACTTCAGCGTTTAAATTAGTGCGCGATTTAAGTGTATTCACGAACAAGCGTTTGATCCTTATTGATAAGCAAGGGCTTACTGGGCGCAAAGTGAACTATCACTCTATTCCTTACAAATCGATTACGCAGTTCATCGTTGAGACGGCAGGACACTTTGATACCGACGCCGAGCTTAAAATCTGGTTGTCGGGTAAAGCCGATCCTATCGAGATTGAGCTGAGTGCGTCGTCTGCGCAGGCTGTACAGCAAAACCTAGCAACCCAGATGTTTAGCTAGGCACTATTGCCAAGCTAATTTAGGGCGAATAAAAAGAAAGCGAGCAGTATAAAACTGCCCGCTTTTTTAGTTTCTTTCTTTAAGATTTCGTTTCCACAATGGTTAACGCATTATTGCAACCTCTGGCAAAAACATAATTTATGAAAGGTTTAGAAAACAACGCTAACACTTGCTGAACAGGTAGTTGTGCCTGCTTCACACACTTGATAACTATAAGTAGCACCGCCTTTTGAGCTAAGAGCATCGGTATACGCGCCGTCGTTTGCTGTGGTAGCAATCACACTTCCGTTGCGATGTATATCAACATTTGACGACATAGCATCAGCCCAAGAAAGATCTACACGTTGTGTGCCTTTTACTTTGTAGCCGGTAGCCGTAAGGGTTAAGTCGCCGGTGTCGCCTGTATCACCGCCACCGTTATCACCACCGCCATTGTCACCACCGCCGTTGCTGCCAGCGCAACCATTTTGAGTTAGGTAAGCATTCATATCGGCCGCTTGAGCGATACCATAGCCAAAGAAGTCGTCTTTACCTGCGGCGCCTGCATCCATTGCAGTCGCTTTGAGCGCGCTACGGATCTCTTCACCGGTACACGTTGGGTGATTTGACCATACCAGCGCAGCAATACCTGCAACGGCTGGCGTCGCCATTGAAGTTCCGCTCATGTAGCCGTAGTCACTTGCGCCAATTGAAATGTCGATAGTAGATGCTGCTACTAATGCGCTTCTATCTTCGAACGCTGCACCTACAGCAGGGATTGAGGTATTGTTAGTATCACCTAGCGTGCCGTAAAGCATGCCTGGTTCGTTGTTGATAATAACGGCACCTACACCACCAGATAGTTCACAGTTGTTAACCTTGTCGTAGAACGACACGCTACCGCGGTCAATAACACAAACCTTGCCCGCTGCGCCAGTATCTACCGCATCGCCTAAGCCTAGGAAGTAAGTCGCCGCTGATACCGTACCGGTATTTTCCATCGCCGATGATGCAAAGCCAACACCGTCAGCGCTCATTGCAGATAGTGACGCACCGCCTGCAGGATAGGTTGAAAGGGTGTCTACGCCACCTGCAGTTACCTCAACACAGATAGTTTCGTCGGTAGTAACGCGCTTACCGCGGCCCGAGCTGCATGATGGATATTGAGAAAAGTCCGCAATATTGTTATCCGCATCGTTTGCGCCAATCATCATCACTGACGAGTAACCTGCAGGATAAGAACGAACGCTATTGCCGTCATTTCCAGCAGCAGCCACAACTAAGCCGCCCGCTGCAACGAAGTCTTTAAACGCGTTTTCTTCTGTAGAGTTTGCGCCACCGCCACCAAGGCTCATGTTTATGATGTTAGCACCAGCCTGAGAACACAGCTGAGCTGCTTGTGCTAAATCTGATGAATAGCCCCAGCCAGAAGCGTTAAATACCTTGATGATGTGCATATCAACGCCAGGCGCCATGCCCACTACACCAAAGCCGTTATCAGCCGCGCCGATGGTACCGGCTACGTGTGTGCCGTGAGGGCCACCATTTTCAAACCAATTACCAGTGCCAACATCATTATCGCCGGTAATTGCAGACCAGTTGAAATCAGCATTCGATGAATCTAGCCCTGAGTCAATAACACACACTTTCATGCCAGCGTTGCTATCAAATGCAACTTGGTCAGCCTGTGATTGATAAACAGCGTATGGCGTTAATTGGGTTTGTGTTGGGTCGCCCGCGTCGTCGTTAAATAATGCCATTGGCACGCGTTTTAGGTCAGCTTCAACTAACTTAACGTGTGGGTTGTTAAGTAACCCTTTCACGTCACTCAAAGATTTACCGCTGAACGTCGCAGCGATGAAGCCATCGGCATCAACGTGAATTTCTGCACCAGATTGTTTTGCCAGTGCTTTCACAATGCCTTTTGCGTTGTTGTCTACCTGAATGATGTAACGGTCGTCGTCTGCAAGTGCTGTAAAGCTTGAAAGTGCTAAGCCAACTGCGATTAAAGATGGGGTAAATTTATTATTTTTCATAGGTACCACTCTGTTTCACCTGTTGTTTAATCCCACCTTTTTGATTGTTTTTAGTTGTGGATAAGCAATATGCTCTTTTTTGAAACTACACTAAGAAAAAAAATTTAACAAACCTTGTAGCAAAAAATTATTATAAAGTTTAATAACCAAAAAAAAGGGTATAAAGATAAATTATCTTTATACCCTTATATTTCAGTTGTTTATATTTACTTAATCGTTCTATTGAAAAAATTGGTTATGGTTTTGTATAAGTGAATGCCCGTTTGCTTGCCACGAATACTGTGCTTCTTGCCAGGGTAATCCATAGTTTCAAACGGGATGGCCAAGTCTTGAAGGTGCTTGTATAGCATAGTCGAGTGAGTAAACAGTACGTTGTCATCCGCCATACCGTGGTAAATTAAAAGGTCGCCTTTAAGATCTTTTGCGTAAGGGAATACTGAAGATGCAGTATAAGCATCGTCATCCGTGTTTGGGTTACCCATGTAGCGTTCCGTGTAGTGGGTGTCATATAGGCGCCAGTCAGTTACAGGCGCACCCGACACTCCAGCTGCGAAGTAATCGCCCGCTTTGAACATGGTCATGAGAGTCATGTAGCCGCCATAGCTGTGACCGTGAACACCGATACGCTCAGCATCAACGAAAGGAAGTGTGCGTAAGAACTCTACGCCAGCAACCTGGTCGTCCACTTCGATAAAGCCCATTTTTTTATAAATAGGATCTTCAAAGCCTTTACCGCGATAATTAGAACCGCGGTTATCTAGCGTAAATACCACATAGCCTTGATCAACCCAATGCTGGAATAACAAACCACGGTTACCCGCCCAGCTGTTTGTTACCACTTGTGCGTGCGGGCCGCCGTAAAGGTAAACAATAACAGGGTGCTTCTGTTTAGGGTTTTGCTTGGCACTGTCAGGCGTGTAAATTCGATACTTAAGGGTTGCGCCGTCCTTTGTGGTGATGTCACCAAACTCAGGTGCTGTCCAGCTATCCATATAGGTGTGCAGCGGGTGGCCTTCTTCAACCTTGTTCTCTTCAAGCCAGGTAATTCGCTCGCCGTTGGCGCTATTTAGGCTAACCTGTGCAGGTGAATTAATGGTCGAGAAACGATCGATAAAAATAGAGGCATCTTTGCTAAACGCAGCGCTGTGATATGCGCCTAGTTCAGTGATACGCGAAATCTCGCCGCCCTCTAAAGGCACGCTGTAAACATGACTTTCAAGTGGCGTGTCTTTGCGACCAGAGAAATACAAACGGTTGTTTGCGGTATCTATAGCTTCAACACTGTCTACAACCCAATCACCTTTGGTTAATTGCTTAACAAGCTTGCCGTTATTGTCGAAAAGGTAAAGGTGTTTATATCCATCGCGCTCAGACGCCCAGATAAACTGGCCTTTTTCTTTCAAGAAATAAAGGTCGTCGTGCAAATTTACCCACGTAGTGCTTTTTTCTGTAAGCAGTACGTTTTCTTTTTTACTATTAAGATCGAAGGCGCGCAGTTCTAAGGTTTGCTGATCTCGCGTTTGCCACTGGTAGGTAAATGTGGTGCTGTTTGGCATCCACTTGCCTCGTGCAAAATAAATGTCTTTATCTTCGCCTAAATCAACCCATGTGCGGTCGCCAGAACTGATGTCTTGAATAGCAAGTTCCACCAACACGTTCGGCGTGCCTGCCTTAGGATATTTTTGTTCGATAAGTTTGATATCGTCAGCATAAATTTCAGAGCGGGTGATCACGTCTACCGGGCTTTCATCCACCTTGGTAAATGCAATTTTTGTTTCATCAGGTGACCACCAATATCCAGTCATGCGGCCCATTTCTTCTTGCGCCACAAACTCCGCCATACCAAACTTGATGTTGCCGCCACCTTCTTTGGTAATGGCGGTTTCTTTACCTGATTCAATGTGTTTCACATAAAGGTTCTGGTCGCGAATAAACGAGATGTAGTTACCTTTTGGTGATAATTTAATATCAGTTTCAAAAGCGTCAGTGTCAAGTAACTGTTTTGCGCCCTTTTCACCGAGTTTGTGATAAAACACGTCGCCGCCTAGCGGGAACAACAACGCTTTGCCATCGTCAGACCATTGGTAGCTAACAATACCGCTGCCTGATAAGCGCATACGTTCCCGTCGCGCTTTTTCTTCATCAGAAAGCACTTCTTCGCCGCTTTGAAGGTCGTTTGAATCGAACAGCATGCGGGTTTGACCGCTTTCAATATGGTATTCCCATAAATCTAAGCGTTCGTAGTCAGTTTGTTTGCCTTTAAGGAATGTAACGCGCTGACCGTCAGGTGATACTTTTAATGAACGGGGGGCGTTGCCATCTAGTGAAGGTGAGGAGAAAATACGCTCAATTGTGAGCGTTTCAGCGTTTAAAGCAGTAGAGAGCATAGCGGCTCCAATTAAAAGGGCTTTTTTCATTTTTATCTGCATATTTGACTGTCGAAGGTTTGATTGTAGTTATATCAATTTATGATACAAGGTGCGACGTATGAAATCCGCAATGGTGCTAGGAGCGACAGGTTTAGTAGGACGAACGCTTGTAAATATGCTGTTACAGGACAGGCGTTACAGTGAAGTCACGTGTTTAGTTAGAAAGCCTCTTTCTTCGAGCATGTTTAAAGACCCTTATAACAAATTAAAACCTGTTGTTATCGACTTTGATTACTTTCAAGATTACCAAGGTTATTTCAGCGTAAACCATGTGTATTGTTGTTTAGGTACAACGCTTAAAAAGGCAGGCTCTAAACAGGCATTTCGCCGCGTCGATTTTGAATACGTCCATGTGGCAGCCCAGCTCACCCGTGCGCAACGCGCAGACAGCTTTGTCTGGATATCTTCGGTAGGTGCCGATGCGAAAAGCAGTAACTTCTATTTGAAGGTAAAAGGTGAGTTAGAGAATGCGATTATGCGTATGCCGCAACTGCCAAATGCCGCGGCGGTAAGACCATCTTTATTACTTGGTGACAGAGAAGAGTCACGCACTTTAGAAGATTTAGCACAAAAAACCGCACCTATTTGGCAAAGTTTGATGAAGGGACCACTCAAAAAGTACCGGCCAGTACACGCGATTGATGTAGCAAGAAACATGATGTCGCTGCAGCGCTGGTAGTGAACTATCATAACCTTAACGTGAAGCGTTTTAGAACTTGGTATAGAATGCGCGGCTTTTAAACGTCTCGGTAACTTACCCCTCTATGTTTCGCTGCAAACAATTTACGGTGACTCAAGACCGCTGTGCGATGAAGGTGAATACAGATAGCCTGATTTTAGGGAGTTGGGTGAACGTCGGTGCTGCCGCGCATATTCTAGATGTTGGGACCGGCAGCGGCATACTAGCGCTAATGATGGCGCAAAAAGCCTTATCTTCATCGAAGATCGACGCTATAGAGATAGACGATAACGCTGCAGCGCAAGCGGCTTTTAATTTTGATAATGCTAAATGGTCACGCCAGCTGTCTGTTTACCATTGTGATATCTGTAAATTTGAGCCACTTTGCCTTTATGATTTAGTCGTTTCAAATCCTCCATACTTTGATGAAGCACTCAACATTACAAACGCCTATAAAGCTCAAAGTGAAGCTCGAAATCTGGCAAGGCAAACATCAGCCCTTCGCCCCGATACACTTTTCAGCGTAAGTAATGCGGTCTTAAATGAACGAGGTAGCATGTATTGTTTATACCCTTCATCTTTAGACGCCGACATAGTGCAGGTAGCAGAAACTTACGGTCTCCAGTTGCAGAGAATTCTTTACATAAAACATTCAAAAACCAAGTCGCCTTATCTTTGCGCCTTTCATTTTATTAAATCTTCTTCCGCGTCCTCATTACATGGCTGTAAGAACACGCAGGAACAAAACACTTTGGTTAGTAAAAATATACTGACGATAAGGAATGAAAAGGGCGATTACACGGATGAATATAAAGCGCTTTGTGAGCCTTTCTATTTGAAATTTTAATGAGCATTAGCACAGGAATATAGACTCAATGAATATTGTTGCGGAAGCTTTTGGTGCGATTGCTGTAGTTCTGAACTTCATAGGCTATCGTCAAACAAATGTGGACAAATATTTACTTATCTCGGCCTTTGCATTAGCGGCGTTGAGTGCACATTTTTTTATGCTCGACGCAATGGCTGCAGGGGTTGGTACTCTGCTCGCGAGCGTGCGTAACTTTATTGCGATTAAGCATAGAAGTAACGTTATCCTGTTTTTATTTATCGCAATAAATATGGGGTTCTTGGCCTATGAGTGGTTCGTGCTCAACCACAACTGGATAATATTTGTTGCCTATACGTCATCGCTTATTTTCACCGTTGGCTCTCTTGTCATTAGAAATACCCACACCATTAGAAAAGTATTCCTTGTTGCCGAAACCCTAGGGCTAATTTATGCCATTTCTGTTGGCAGTATTTTCGGTACAGTATTTAACGTGAGTAACTTAATAAGCATTGTCAGCA
>Ga0115005_10001565_pt1 | contig 18213 bp, 19 predicted proteins | sample ArcOceMetagenome_FD_87163 | JGI IMG/M metagenome (GOLD analysis project Ga0115005, IMG submission 87163) | Marine eukaryotic phytoplankton communities from Arctic Ocean - Arctic Ocean - Greenland ARC118M Metagenome | ecosystem: Environmental > Aquatic > Marine > Oceanic | place: Arctic Ocean... | reverse complement strand
GAACTTAATGGCGCGAAGACTGTGCTGATCGACGGTGTAGCTGTGAAATAAATCATGTTGCATGTGGCCAATAATGGCACCAAATTCAGGAATATATTGGCCTAAAATACCGTAATTCAGCATGCGCTCAAGTTCACGGGTGACGTGATCGCTACTGCGCATGATGGCCATAAATGTACGCACATTGTCTGGGTGTGAGCGATAATCATCATCAATTAAGTGGCGGCTGTCACGCAGGGCGCGAATGGTATTGGCGCGCACCCCTTTTAAACTGCTATCACTGGCTAAGTGATAAAATACTTCGAGCATAGCGTTAGGGGTGTGGGTAAATAAATCGGCTTGGCGTGCTTCTAGGTAGTCGTTGTTACGCTGAAAGTATTCATTAATAGGGACGATGTTAGCTTCGTTTTGGCTATCTATAATGAGCTCTTTGAATAGAAGCATTAAAAGATGATTCAATTCATTCAGTGCCAAGCTATAACGATAGTATTGGTGCATCATGTGCTCAACACCAATTTGTTCAGAGTCGTCATCGAAGCCTAAGATTTCAGCGATTTCTTTTTGGAAGTCAAACAGTAATTGATCTTCTTCGCGACCCGTTACCATGTGTAAGGCGTAACGAATTTGCCATAGGAAGTCGCGACAGCGATGCAGCATGCCGTATTCGAAATCAGTCAAAATACCTTGTTTGGTTAGGTTTTCTAATTCGTGGCTACCAAAATGTCGCTCAAGTACCCAGACCACCGTATGAATATCGCGTAACCCCCCTTGGCCTTTTTTAATGTTGGGCTCAAGGTTGTAGTCGGTATCGTGATGCTTTTCGTGACGTTCTTCTTGCTCTTGCCATTTGGCTTGGAAGAATTCGTGACTGGGCCAGATGTGATTAGGGCCGGTTATGTCTCGCATGGTTTCACGCAGAGAGTCGGCGCCCATCAGCGTGCGCGTCTCCATTAAATTGGTAACAATGGTTAAATCTTTTTGTGCTTCGTTTTTACAGTCGTCAATGGTGCGAACGCCATGGCCCACGTCGAGCTTGATGTCCCACATAAACGTGATGAAGCCTTGCATGGCATCACTGTTGGCACTGAAAGCGGCTTCATCTTTATTGAGCAATAAAATATCAATGTCGCTTTTCGGGTGAAGCTCGCCGCGACCGTAACCGCCGACGGCAAGTAAAGCAATGCTGTCGTTGTTTTCATCAAAGAACTGCAGCCATGCATGCTTGAGTAACTGGTCCATAAACCAAGAGCGGGCATGGACCAGAGTGACGGCATCCAGTGTGGCTCTGAAGTGTTCATCCATCACCGCTTGGCTGTGACGGATGGCCTCTTTGAAAAGAGGAATAGGGGGCTTGCCGTCCGCTAACGCTTGGCGAAACGAGGTATCGTCGAAAATACGTGCTAGCAAGCCCTGATCCATGATTACTGCTCCCAAGGAAACACTTCTTCTTTGCGGCGGGTTAGCACTTCAATGCCGTCTTTTGTGACGAGACAAGTGTGCTCCCATTGCGCGCTGAGTTTGCGGTCCTTGGTGATCACGGTCCATTGGTCACCTAGAAGTTTACTTTGCGGTTTGCCTTGGTTGATCATCGGTTCGATGGTAAAGCACATACCCTCTTTTAGGGTCATACCAGTACCTGGGCGACCGTAATGCATCACTTGAGGCTCTTCGTGAAAGCCTTTGCCAATGCCGTGACCACAGTATTCACGTACAACGGTGTAATAGTTTGATTCAGCGTGTTGCTGGATAACATGGCCGATATCACCTAGTTGGGCGCCTGGTTTAACCAGAGCCATGCCTTTGTACATGCACTCTTGAGTGATTTCCACTAGACGCTGGTCGGCAGGTTTTGGCTCACCTACAAAGAACATCTTGCTGGTGTCACCGTGGTAACCGTCTTTGATGACGGTGACATCGATGTTCACACTGTCGCCCTTTTTCAGTACTTTGTCGTCGCTTGGGATGCCATGGCAAATTACGTGGTTAACAGAGGTGCAAATAGACTTAGGGAACGGCGGGTTGCCATAGTTAAGAGGGGCAGGGATCGCTTGCTGGGTATTGACGATGTAATCGTGGCAAATGCGATCCAGCTCACCTGTGGTGACGCCTGGCTTAACGTATTCACCGATCATTTCCAGTACTTCGGCGGCTAAGCGTCCAGCTACGCGCATTTTTTCGATTTCTTCTGGAGTTTTGATGGTCACGGCCATGGGGAAGATATTCACTCTTAGTAATTAAGTTGGCTATTGTACGCATATATACGCAATAGATGAATAACTAGGATCATCGAAACTGGCTTTAAATTAGCAATAATTCTTCCCAAGGGAGGTCCAAATATGGTATAAAGCGCGCGCTCTTGGCGGTCTCGTACGGCTGAGGGTATAAACTTTATATAAATCCGCACATGTATCGACACATCGTTCTGGGTGTCTTAAGTGGTCAAATACTTGAGATTGGACAATGGGATACATGGAGGCCTAACCCTATAAATAGGTATATATCTTATGGCACAAGTAAGTATGCGTGACCTGCTAAAAGCAGGCGTTCACTTCGGTCACCAGACTCGTTACTGGAACCCAAAAATGAACAAATTCATTTTTGGCGCTCGTAACAAGATTCATATCATCAACCTTGAGCACACTGTGCCAGCATTCAACGAAGCGTTGAACGTTGTTAAAGGTATGACTGCTAAGAACAACCAAGTACTTTTCGTAGGTACTAAGCGTGCCGCTTCTAAAGTTATCCAAGAGCAAGCAGCTCGTGCAAACATGCCTTTCGTAGCGCATCGTTGGTTAGGCGGTATGCTGACTAACTACAAAACTATCCGTCAATCTATCAAGCGTCTTGCTGACCTTGAAGCACAAAAGAAAGATGGTACTTTTGAGCAGCTAACTAAGAAAGAAGCCCTAATGCGTACTCGCGAGATGGAAAAGCTAGAGCGTTCTATCGGTGGTATTAAGCACATGGGTGGCTTACCAGACGCAATCTTCGTTATCGACGTTGATCACGAGCGTATCGCTATTCAAGAAGCGAACAAGCTAGGTATCCCAGTTATCGGTATCGTTGATACTAACAGCAACCCAGATGGCGTTGACTATGTTATTCCTGGTAACGACGATGCTATCCGCGCAATCGAAATCTTCACTTCTGCTGTTGCTGATGCTTGCATCGAAGGCAAAACTGAAGCTGGTCAAGCGGCAGCTGCTCCTGCTAAAGCAGAAGAAGCACCAGCAGCTGAGTAATTTTTAAATTACTAAGTTGTGAACATAAAAAAGGGGGCTCGCCCCCTTTTTTTAAAAGAATTTTGATTAGATAAAAATTTAGGTGACGACTATGGCAGTGTCTGCAAAATTAGTTAAAGAATTACGTGAGCGTACTGGTCTTGGCATGATGGAGTGTAAAAAAGCACTTCAAGAAGCTAATGGCGATATCGATCTTGCCATTGAAGAAATGCGTAAGAACTCTGGCCTAAAAGCCGCTAAAAAAGCAGGTCGTACTGCAGCTGAAGGTGTGGTTGTAATTAAGTCAGCTGCTGATAACTCTGCTGCAATCCTAGTTGAGGTTAACTCTGAAACTGACTTTGCTGCTAAGAACGAAGACTTCCTTGGTTTTGCTAACAAAATCGCTGATGCGGCTTTCGAAGCGAAAAACACTGAAGTAGTTGGTCTTTTGGATGCTGAGCGTGAGGCTTTGGTTCAAAAAATCGGTGAAAACATCTCTCCTCGTCGTGCTGAATTGCTAGAAGGTGAGTTGGTTGCAGGTTATGTTCACTCTAACAACCGTATTGCTGCTCTAGTAGCACTTAAAGGCGGTACTGAAGAGTTGGCACGTGACATTGCAATGCACGTAACAGCCGTTAACCCTCGCGTATTGGCGCCTACTGATATGCCTGCTGAAGTGGTTGAAGCTGAAAAAGAAATCATCAAAGCTCAGCCTGATATGGAAGGCAAGCCTGCTGAAATCGTTGAGAAAATGATGGGTGGTCGTATCCAGAAATTCCTTAAAGAAAACAGCTTGCTAGAACAGCCTTTCGTTAAGAACCCAGAACTAACTATCGCAAAACTTGCGAAAGCTGAAGGTGCTGAGGTTGTTAGCTTCATCCGTATCGAAGTGGGTGAAGGTATCGAGAAAGACGAGACTGACTTCGCTGCAGAAGTTGCTGCTCAGCTTAAAGGCTAAGCAGTAGGGCTGTTATTGAAACAGCTCTTTAAATGCCGAGTTAGGTTTTCCTTGCTCGGCATTTGTGTAAAGGTTATTTGAGAAGCCCTGGTGAACTGGACTGAAGATGATTAATGATCACTCAGCCAGAACCGGGGTTTTGCAGTGAGAGGTCTGGGTTTATGCTATAAACCTATGACTATAGAATTGCATATATGAGGTGACCTATGCCCCCGGCAGATAATCGTAGCCCTAAATACAAACGCGTCCTTCTGAAGTTAAGCGGTGAAGCCCTTCAAGGTGATCAAAACTTTGGTATTGATCCCAAGGTACTTGATCGCATGGCGTTAGAAGTGGGTCAGCTGGTGGGAATTGGCGTGCAAGTAGGCCTAGTGATTGGCGGCGGTAACTTGTTTCGCGGTGCAGCCTTGAGTGAAGCCGGCCTAGATCGTGTGACGGGCGACCACATGGGTATGTTGGCCACCGTAATGAATGCCCTTGCGATGCGTGATGCACTAGAGCGCAGCAATATTCGTTCACGTGTGATGTCAGCTATTCCAATGAGCGGCATTGTTGAGCATTATGACCGTCGCCGTGCAATTCGACACTTAAATAGTGGCGATGTGGTGATTTTTTCCGCAGGTACAGGTAATCCATTCTTCACAACGGACTCAGCGGCGTGTTTGCGTGGTATTGAGATCGAAGCGGATATCGTTCTAAAGGCCACTAATGTAGATGGCGTGTATGATTCGGATCCGAAGAAGAACCCTGATGCGGTTAAGTTTGAAACCCTAACTTACGACGAAGTACTTGAACGTCAGTTAGGTGTAATGGATCTCACGGCGATTTGTCTGGCGAGAGATCACAAAATGCCATTGCGTGTGTTCAATATGGCAACCCCTGGCATGATGGCTCAACTCATGGTTGGCGGAAGTGATGGCACATTGATTGTGTGTGGAGAAAAAGAAAATGTTGAATGAAATTCAAGCAGACGCTAAAGATCGTATGCAAAAAAGCTTAAATGCTTTGGTTGATGCCTTTAAAAAAGTACGTACTGGTCGTGCTAACCCAGCGATTCTTGATGGCATTACCATTGATTATTACGGTACTCAAACCCAGCTATCTCAAGTTGCCAATATTAACGTTGAAGATGGTCGTGCGTTAGCAGTCACCCCTTGGGAAAAGCATCTAGTGCCGGTTATCGAAAAGGCGATCATGAAGTCAGATTTGGGTATTAACCCATCTACTTCTGGCGAAACCATTCGTTTGCCGATGCCAGCTTTAACCGAAGAAACACGTAAAGATTACATTAAGCAAGCTCGTGCAGAAGCCGAGAAGGGACGTGTATCTATTCGTAATATTCGTCGTGATGCAAACGGCAGCATCAAAGACTTGCTGAAAGAAAAAGAAATCAGTGAAGACGAAGAGCGCCAAGGTCAGGATAAAATTCAACAATTAACGGATAAGTTTATTGCTGAAGTTGATTCCTTGCTGGCGGTTAAAGAAAAAGACCTAATGCAGGTTTAACCGAGTTTTATGAAGCGGTACTGCGCCTTTTTAGGCGCAGTTTCATTATTAGGTTTTACAAATGTCGCAAGCAACGTTACCAAAATTTGAAAGAATCCCTCGTCACGTTGCCATTGTCATGGATGGTAATAATCGTTGGGCTAAGCGCCGTCACCTGCCAGGTGTTGCGGGGCATAAAGCTGGGGTTAAAGCGGTAAAGATTGTTATCGAGCAAGCCGCGCGCTTAGAAGTAGAAGTACTCACTTTGTTCGCCTTTTCGAGTGAGAACTGGCAGCGCCCCGAAAAAGAAGTCAATGCATTGATGCAATTGTTTTTAAATGCGTTGCAAAAAGAAGTAAAAAAACTGCATGAACACAATATTCGCCTTATCATCATGGGCGATGTCACTGGATTCTCTCCTGTGCTGCAAGAACATATTGCAAGTGCTCAAGATTTAACCAAAGATAATACCGGCCTGACACTGGTTGTAGCCGCTAACTATGGTGGGCGTTGGGATATTTCCCATGCCGCACAGAACATTGCTAAAGATGTATTATCTGGCAAACTCTCAGCAGACAGCATTACCCCAGAAGTATTTGCAGGGTATACGTGTTTAAATCATTTCCCCGAGCCAGATTTATGTATTCGTACAGGCGGGGAGTTAAGAATAAGTAATTTCATGTTATGGCAATTCGCTTATACCGAACTTGTGTTCAGCGATGCGCTTTGGCCTGATTTTGATGAAACAAATTTCTGGTCGGCAATAGAAGAATATAATAGCCGCACGCGCCGTTTTGGTCGCACAGATGAACAATTGAAGGAAGATCAAACGTGCTAAAGCAACGTATTCTTACCGCGCTGGTATTGGCGCCAATCATGATTGGGGGGATTTTTTACTTACCTCTTGGGCAGTTTAAACTCTTCATTGCTGCAATCGTGACCCTTGGTGCCTGGGAGTGGGCGAATTTATCCGGAATTAAAATGCAAGTGGGCCGCGTCGCTTACGCAGGTATTATTGCAGCGTTGATTTGGCTGGTGGAGTTTGAAGGCTTTGTTCAAGAAGTTGATGTGCTATATCTGGCATTTGCTTGGTGGATATTGGCGTTTATCTTGGTTGCATTGCATCCTAAATTAAAGAGCCTGTGGGGCAGCGCACCTGTGCGCTTGTTAATGGGTTTGGCCATTTTATTGCCTATGTGGGTGGGCTTTGTACAAATTAAAAGCTATCCATTTAATGATTACCTAATCATGTATGTCATGTTTGTGGTTTGGGGTGCGGATGTGGGCGCGTATTTCGCCGGTCGTACCTTTGGTAAGCATAAATTAGCGCCAAGCGTGAGCCCTGGTAAAACCTGGGAAGGCGTTTATGGCGGTCTGCTGGTGACGTTCTTGATGGCGTTAGGTGGTGGTTACTTACTTGAAAGTAAAGCCGGATTATCATTGGATTTAACCCAGTGGGTACTGCTGGTTGTGCTGACGTTAGCCATAACCTTTGTGTCTGTTGTGGGTGACTTAATCGAAAGCATGGTTAAACGTCATCGTGGCATCAAAGACTCCAGCCATTTGCTACCGGGTCACGGCGGTGTGATGGATCGCATTGATAGCATGACAGCAGCCTTGCCTATGTTTGCCCTAGCCCTGAGTGTATTTGGTTGGAATCTCGTTGTATGAGGCAAATGATTACCGTACTGGGTGCGACAGGCTCCATCGGTAAAAGCACACTTGATGTTCTGGCTCGTCATAAGGACCTCTATCAGGTGTTTGCTCTGAGTGCGAATACGCAAGTTGATTTACTGTTGCAACAGTGCCTAACGCATGCACCTAAATATGCCGTAATGGTTGACGGTGGCAGCGCTCAGCAACTTGCTGAAGCATTGAAGCAGCACGGTAGTAAGGTTGAAGTACTGACGGGTGTCGATGCGCTGGTCGAAATTGCCAGTGACTCAGAAGTGGACCAGGTGATGGCTGCGATCGTGGGGGCGGCTGGTTTATTACCAACTCTAGCAGCGGCTCAGGCCGGAAAGCGTGTACTGCTGGCGAACAAAGAAGCGCTTGTGATGAGTGGCCAGTTATTCATGCAAGCCGTACTTGATAATCAAGCTGAGCTTTTACCAATTGATAGCGAACACAACGCTATCTTTCAATCCCTGCCTTTGGGCTATGGCCAAGACCCATCCTATCAGCAGCAAATCGAAAAAATTCTATTAACCGCATCCGGCGGCCCATTTCGTGGCTGGGGTCTTGATGCCTTGTCTAAAGTGACGCCCAAGCAAGCCGTTAAGCACCCTAATTGGTCCATGGGGCAGAAAATCTCCGTGGACAGTGCAACCCTCATGAATAAAGGGCTAGAGCTTATTGAAGCCTGTTGGTTGTTTGATGTGACGCCACAACAGATTGACGTAGTGGTGCACCCTGAATCCATTATTCATTCTATGGTGCAGTACGTGGATGGCTCGGTACTGTGTCAAATGGGTAACCCAGATATGCGCACCCCTATCGCTTATGGCCTAGCTTGGCCGGAGAGAATTACCTCGGGTGTGAAGCCATTAAACTTATTTGAAGTGGCACAGCTCAATTTTGAAGCCCCTGACCATCAAACCTTTCCAGCATTAAACCTTGCAGCACAGGCCTTTAATGCGGGTGGCACGGCCGCCACTATTTTAAACGCTGCAAATGAAGTGGCTGTCGATGGTTTTTTACGGGAACAAATTGCCTTTACATCAATCTCATCTCTGATCGATGAAACTTTAAATGCATGCACATTAGAAGCAGCCGATAGCTTAGAGGCTATCTTACAAGCGGATGCTTGGGCGAGACGCTTTGTTAAGGACAGAATACCATCATGAGTGTGTTATACAGCTTGTTAGCCTTGATAGTGACCTTAGGCATCTTGGTGACGGTCCATGAATATGGCCATTACTGGGTGGCTCGTCGCTGTAAAGTCAAGGTACTGCGCTTCTCTGTGGGCTTTGGCAAGGTTATCTGGAGTCGCACGGATACAAACGGCTGTGAGTTTGCTGTGGCCGCCATTCCTTTGGGCGGCTATGTGAAAATGCTAGACGAGCGCGAAGGCGAAGTGGCCACAGAGCAGCTTCATGAAGCGTTTAATCGTAAAACCGTTTGGCAGCGTATGGCGATCGTATTGGCGGGTCCAGCGGCCAACATTATATTTGCCATATTCGCTTATTGGATTATGTTCATGACCGGTATCACGCAAGTGAAGCCTGTCATTGGCGAAACCGCCCCTACCGGCCTTGCATTTGAAGCGGGCTTGCGTGGCGGGCAAGAAATTACCCAAGTAGATGGTGACGCCGTCAGCAGTTGGCAAGATGTGCACTATCAATTGCTTAAGCGTTTAGGGGATACCGGTGAGATCGCCTTCACCACAGGCAATGACCAAGAGTACACCTTAGAAATCAATCGCTGGTTGAGTGAAAAAGAAGAGCCAAAAGTATTGTCGGAACTAGGCATTGAGCCTTATCGCCCACAAGTGCCCGCTGTTTTGGCTGAGTTACAAGCAGGCATGCCTGCTGAACAGGCAGGTTTAAAAACCGGTGATAAGATTGTCAGCGTCAATGGCCAGCCAGTCGAGCAGTGGTATGACTTTGTAGAAATCGTCCAAGCAAATGGCGGTAAAGCATTATCGTTAACCGTTATGCGAGACGATCAGGCCACACCAATCACCTTAATTCCCGCGATCAAAACCACTGAAGACGGCAAAAGCTACGGCTTTGCCGGCGCCATGGTTGAATCGCCAGCGTTACCAGATGGCTTTGTCACCACCCAGCGCTTTGGTTTATTTGAATCAGTAGGTAAAGCCGCTTATAAAACCTGGGATATGACCATAGTGACACTTGAGTCCATTGGTAAGATGATCCAAGGCTTATTATCCGTTAAGAACTTGAGCGGACCGATTACCATTGCTAAAGTAGCCAACGCTTCAGCCCAGGCGGGTTTTGAAGCCTTTATTGGTTTTTTGGCTTACGTCAGTGTGATGTTAGCCGTGGTGAATTTATTACCGATTCCCGTATTGGATGGCGGGCATTTTCTGTTTTATGTAATCGAGGCGGTGAAAGGTTCACCGGTTTCGGAAAAGGTCCAGCTAGCGGGAGTCAAACTGGGCATGGCACTGCTTATGATGGTTATGTTCATTGCCATATTTAACGACATAAGCCGTATATAATTTTCACCTAAAATCGCTGGTCTGTATCTATTCACTGACAGCTTAAGATAACAATAAATTCGGATTAACATGAAGTTCACCTTAATCAGCTTGCTTTTGGCTTTGGGCGCAGCGTGCGCCCAAGCTGACTCCTTTACGGTCAAAGATATACGAGTCGATGGTCTGCAGCGCGTCAGCGCAGGCAGTGTTTTTGGCGCATTCCCCATTAATATTGGCGACAAAGTCGACAACACTCAGCTTGCCAATGCATCGCGCAGTTTATTTGCCACCGGTTATTTCAATGACATTGAGTTAATGCGCGATGGCAATATCCTGGTGATTAACTTGGTAGAATTGCCAACCATCACCGCTTTAGAGATCGAAGGCAATAGCGCCATTGAGACAGAACAGCTGAAAGAAGGTTTGAAGCAAGCGGGCCTTGCTGAAGGTTACGTCTTTAAGCGTTCAACCCTTGAGCGTTTGGAGTTAGAGCTTGAGCGTCAATACGTCAGCCAAGGCCGTTACGATGCTGAAATTAACACCGAAGTTAAAAAATTACCGCGTAACCGCGTGTCATTAAAAATTAATGTAGATGAAGGCTCGGTTGCGTCTATTAGCCATATCAATATTGTTGGCTATGAGAACTTTGAAAAACAAGAGCTGCTTAACCAATTTGAATTAAAACCCACCAACCTTTGGTCGTGGTACTCAAGCGATGACAAGTACTCCCGTGAAAAACTCGGTGGTGACTTAGAGCGCTTGCGTTCGTTCTATTTAGACCGTGGCTTCATTCGTTTTAATGTTGAATCCACACAAGTGTCTTTGTCCCCAAATAAAGAAGAGGTGTTTATCAGTGTCAACGTGCACGAAGGTGACGTGTACACGGTAAACAAGGTGAACCTTGCCGGTGAATTGATCCTTGAAGAAGAATTATTGCGTAAGCTTGTGATCATGGACGAAGGGCAAACCTTCAGTCGTCAAAAAGTCACGTTCACACAAGACTTAATCGCCAAGCGCTTGGGCAATGAAGGCTTTACCTTTGCGAGCGTCAACGGCGTCCCCAAAATTAACGATGAAGATAAAACCGTTGAGTTAACCTTCTTTATTGAGCCGGGTAAGCGTACCTATGTTCGTCGTATTAACTTCACCGGTAATGAATCCACCATGGATGAAGTACTGCGTCGCGAAATGGTACAGATGGAAGGCGGCTGGGCATCCACCGAATTAATTGAGCAGTCTAAGAGCCGTTTAGAACAACTGGGTTTCTTTAAAGGCGTGAACGTTGAAACCCCTAAAGTGCCAGGCTCAGATGATTTAATTGACGTGAACTACAGCGTTGAAGAGCAGCCAAGCGGCAGCTTGAACTTAAGCATTGGTTATTCCAGTGCCGATGGCATGATTTTAGGTACCAGCGTTTCTCAAAATAACTTCATGGGTACCGGCAAAAAAATGAGTACCTCTTTGAATAAAACCGATGCGGTTGCCAGTTTGAATTTGTCTTACACCGACCCTTATTACACGGTGGATGGCATTAGTCGCGGTTATGGTTTGTTTTATAGCCAGACGGATTTCTCGGAGTTATCCCTAAGTGATTACAATACCGACACCTACGGCGGCCGTACCACCTTTGGTTTCCCTATCAGCGGCCGTGAGCGTTTATCCTTCAGTATTGAGGCAAGCCGTACCCTAATGGAAGCACAAAAATTTGGTATTGCAGAAGAGATTCTGGGCTTCATTGAAGACGAAGGCGAAGACTTTGTTGAAGTGACTTTAGGCAGTAGCTGGAGCTGGACCACACTCAACCGTGGTTTATTCCCAACCGCGGGTGCGAAGCAAAGCTTGTCTCTTGAAGCGACGGTACCGGGCAGCGAATTAGAGTACTTCCGTGTCACTTATAACGCGCAGAAATATTTCCCAATCTCCGGTGAGTGGACCTTCCGTCTGCGTACTGAACTGGGTTATGGCGATGGCTATGGTAAAACAGATGAGCTGCCATTCTTCCGTAACTTCCGTGCCGGTGGTGTGGGTTCCGTTCGTGGTTACACCAGTAACTCGTTAGGCCCTCGTGGTGCGATTAAGCGTCCATTAGGAACAACTACATCGGATGGTATTGAAGATGTAGCCTACGTTGCAGACAACAATAGCCTAGGTGGTAATTTATTAACCGAAGCTTCCATGGAATTGGTATTCCCGCTACCGTTTGTTGAAGATCAACGCAGCATGCGCAGCGTGGTGTTCTTAGATGCCGGTAACGTGTTTGATACAGAATGCTTAGTGCTGACGGAAGGAAACGGTGCGAGCGATAGCAACGACCACCCATCGTGCGTCGAAGGCTTTGATGCCAACGAAATTCGTTTAGGTACTGGTGTGAGCTTAACCTGGGTGACGGCCATTGGCCCGCTGACCTTTACCTTTGCCCGTTCATTGAACAGCAAAGACGATGATGAAACCGAAGGGTTTGAGTTCTCTCTTGGGCAAGTATTTTAAGCGTGATGCTTGAAAACCTTAGCGTTTTCAAGCAGTCTTCTTGGCCAGATTTTTTTACAATAATAAGTGATGAAATAGGAAGTATTATGTTGAAGTGGACTAAAATTGCCGTAGCCAGTTTGTTTTTTGTGGCAACCAGTGTGATGGCCGCGGGCAGTAACATTGCGGTTGTGGATATGGAACGTGCCTTGTTTCAATCAGAAGGTGCGAAGGCTTCTTTCAAGCAAGTTGAAGATCAGTTCGGCGATGATCTTGGCAAAATTAAAACCCTTGAATCAGAAATGATGGCGAGCCAAGAAAAACTGAAAAAAGACGGTGCCATCATGAGCGATGAAGAGCAGCGTAAAATTCGTAACGAGATCAAAGAAAAGCAAAGTGAATTTAAATTCTTTGCCGGTAAATTGCAGCAAGCAGAGCAGCAATGGCGTCAGCAGTTTTTTCGTGCAAACTTGCCTCGTCTGCAGGAAATCCTAAAGTCTTTAATCGAATCCGAAAAAGTAGACATCGTATTGAATGGCCAAGCGGTGATTCATGTGACACCGGATCTAGATCTCACCAAAAAGCTACTTAACAAGCTTAATGAAGCCAGCGCTGCGAAATAAGTCATGGCGTACACTCTTGGTGAGATTGCAAAATTTTTAGGTGGCCAAGTGAATGGTGATGACAGCATCACCATTAGTGGTTTGGCCACGTTAGCGCAAGCTGGGCCTGGTCAATTAAGCTTTCTTGCTAACATGGCTTATAAAGATCAGTTACAACAAACCAAAGCCAGTGCGGTGATTGTTCACCCTAAACAGGCAGCGGATTGTGTGGGCCCTGCGTTAGTCTTAGATAACCCTTATCTGGCTTATGCCAAAGCATCTCAACTATTTAACACCCTTCCAAAAGCCAGTGGCGATATTCATCCTAGTGCCGTTGTTAGCCCAAGTGCCACTGTTGCCGATGGTGTCAGCATTGCGGTCAATGCCGTGATTGAAGATCATGCTGTGATTGGTTCAGGCGCGGTGATTGGTGCGGGCTCGGTGGTGGGGGTGAATGCTCGTGTGGGTAAGAACACTCGATTGCATCACAATGTGAGCGTTTATCATGATGTTGCGATCGGCGATGACTGTATCATTCATAGTGGTGCGGTGATTGGCTCAGACGGCTTTGGCTTTGCGAATGAGAAAGGCCAGTGGGTTAAAATTTGTCAGATTGGCGGTGTTACGGTTGGTCATGGCGTTGAAATTGGTGCTAATACCACCATTGATCGCGGTGCCATGAGTGACACCGTTATTGGTGACGGCGTTAAGTTGGATAACCAAATACAAATTGCACACAATGTTGAAATCGGTGCCCACAGCGCCATGGCAGCAGGGTGTATGATTGCAGGCAGTACTAAGATTGGCAGCTGCTGCACATTGGCCGGTGGCGTGGGTGTGGCAGGGCATTTACAGCTTGTAGATGGTACCCATGTGACAGCCATGACCCTTGTGACAAAAAGCATTACCGAGCCTGGAAGCTATTCTTCTGGGACGGCTATGTCATCAACGTCGGAGTGGCGCAAGAGTGCTGCTCGCTTCCGTCAATTGGACGACATGGCGAAACGTATTAAACTCATTGAGAAATCCTTAAAGGAATAATCCATGGCGGTAATGAATTACAAAGAAATTACGGATTTGTTACCCCATCGTTATCCGTTTTTATTGGTTGATCGTGTCACTGAGCTGGAAAAAAAGCAGCGCATTGTAGGCTACAAAAACGTCACCAGTAATGAGCCATTTTTTGAAGGTCATTTCCCTAAGCATCCGATTATGCCAGGGGTTTTGATTTTAGAGTCGTTAGCGCAATTAGCTGGGCTTTTAGGGTTAGATTCAATAGAAAAAGAAAAGGCCGAAAACACGGTTTATTATTTTGCGGGCGTGGATAAGGCCCGCTTTAAGAAGCCTGTCGTGCCAGGAGATCGCTTAGAAATGGAGGCGCGTTATGTCAGTGACAAACGTGGGATCTGGCGATTTGAATGTGAAGCTTGGGTAGATGGACAAGTAGCCTGCCAAGCGGAAATTATGTGTGCCGAAAGGGAAATACATTTTGATTGATTCACGCGCTATCATTGATCCAAGCGCCAAATTGGCAGAAAACGTAGAAGTAGGGCCGTTCACCGTCATCGGTCCAGACGTCACCATTGATGAAGGAACCGTGATCGGTAGTCACGTTGTGATTAAAGGGCCTACCAGCATTGGTAAGCACAATCGCGTTTTTCAATTTTGTACCATTGGTGAAGATTGCCAAGATAAGAAATTCAACGGCGAGCCGACTCGCTTAGAAATTGGCGATCATAATATCTTTCGTGAAGCCTGTACTGTGCATCGCGGCACCACCCAAGATAACAGCCTAACCAAGATTGGTAGCCACAACTTGTTCATGGTGAATGTGCATGTTGCCCACGATGCCATAATTGGCGACAATTGCATTCTGGCAAACGACACAAATATCGCAGGTCATGTGCATATCGGCAATTACGCTATTTTAGGTGGCGCCTCTCAGGTACACCAGTTTGTGAAAATTGGTAGTCACAGTATGTGCGGTACTGGCTCCATCGTGTTGAAAGATGTACCCGCTTATATCATGGCAAACGGTAATTCGGCCAAACCTCATGGTATTAATGTGGAAGGTTTGAAGCGCCGCGGTTTTGAAAAGAACGATATTCGTATGCTGCGTAATGCTTACAAATCGGTTTACCGCAAAGGCCTTACCTTAGAAGAAGCCCGCCCTGAATTGCTTGAACTATTAAAAGAATCCCCAGCGGTTGAAGCGTTTATTGATAGCATCGACCAGTCTACGCGAGGAATTATCCGCTAATGTCATTGTGCTTTGCCATGGTGGCAGGAGAGGCGTCAGGGGATATACTTGGCGCAGGTTTAGTGAAAGCATTAAAGCAACAATACCCTGATGCCCGCTTTGTGGGCATTGGCGGCCCTAAGATGATTGCCGAAGGTTTTGAATCTCTTTACTCAATGGAGCGTTTGTCTGTCATGGGTTTGTTTGAGGTGCTTGGACGTTTGCGTGAGTTATTGAAAATTCGTAAGCAGTTATTTAACACCTTATTAGATTTAAAGCCGGATGTGTTTATCGGTATCGATGCACCGGACTTTAACCTAAAGCTTGAACAAAAATTCAAAGCGCAACACATCAAAGCGGTGCACTATGTGAGCCCCAGTGTTTGGGCATGGCGAGAAAAGCGCGTATTTAAGATTAAGCAATGCGTTGATTTAGTCATGTGCTTGTTTCCATTTGAAGTGGATTTTTACCATAAGCATGGTGTGCCTGCCGTGTGTGTGGGTCATACATTGGCGGATGCCATTGAAATGGAACCTGACACACTGGCTGCCCGAGAAGCCTTACAGCTAAATAACGAGGCGCCAGTGGTGGCATTGCTACCAGGCTCCCGTGAGGGCGAAGTGTCCCGTTTAGGTGAGCTGTTTTTACAAACTGCTGAGCGTATCAAACAACACATACCCAGCGTGCAATTTGTTTTGCCAGCGGCCAACGATGAACGCTTCAAGCAGCTGACGAATATGTTAGCGGATCATGAGCAGTTGTCGGTGAAATTGCTGCACGGTCAAAGTCGAGAAGCCATGGCCAGCTCGGATACGATTTTAATGGCATCTGGCACAGCGGCACTTGAAGGTATGTTGTTTAAGAAACCTTTAGTCGTGTCTTATAAATTGTCTGTATTGACCGCCTATATTGTGCGAAAAATGCTAAAGCAACCGTTTGTATCTTTACCTAATTTACTGGCAGGAAAAGCGTTGGTGCCTGAGCTTTTACAGGAAGCTGCTACGCCAGAGAACTTATCTGCAGCGGTACTGAACTTCTTACAAAATGAAAACGCCTCATCTCATTTAAAAGCCGAATTTACACAGCTGCATCAACTATTAAAGCGTGATGCGGATGTGGCTGCTGCCCGTGCTATTTCAGAATTAATTGAAGCAAAATGAACGATATTATTGAGCAAGAACAAGTCCTGATTGATCAAGGCTTAATCTATTGTGGTGTTGATGAAGCCGGTGCTGGGCCTCTGTGCGGTGATGTGGTTGCCGCTGCGGTGATCTTAGATCCTAATAACCCCATTGCTGAGCTGAATGATTCAAAAAAGTTAAGCGAAAAAAAGCGAGAAAAGTTATTTCCTATCATTAAGGAAAAAGCACTGGCCTACTGTATTGCACGTTGCAGTGCTCAAGAGATTGATGAAATCAATATCCTGAATGCGCGCATGCTGGCCATGAAACGTGCTATTGATGGCCTGACAATTCAAGCCCAGCATGCACTTATTGACGGCAATCGCTTGCCTAAGGATTTAGCCTGCGCTGGAACGGCGATCGTTAAGGGTGATGCATTAGTTGCCGCTATTTCAGCTGCGTCTGTGTTGGCAAAAGTGGAGCGTGACCATGATATGTTTGAGCTGGATAGATTGTACCCTGAGTATGGTTTAGCGAAGCACAAAGGGTACCCCACTAAAGCCCACCTAGAAGCCTTGCAGATACACGGGCCAACAGAAATTTACCGTAAAACTTACGGCCCAGTTAAAAAATGGCTCGATGAAAAAACCGCTTAACAGCGGTTTTTTTATGGCTGGGTATTTGAGGAGGTCGCATCGGTCATGCACTCAGGCTGCATAATGAAGCGGTCGGGGTAAATATTCCATGCGGCACCCGTCACAAAATCCACAGGTATACTGATCAAGCCTGCGTCTACAAATAAGCCTAATAAGCTGGTTTTATTAAACCGTGGTTGGGTGATATAGGTTTGTTCGCAGCTGCCTTGGCTGACACGTATGACATGAGTGGTATTGCGTGTGAGCATTCTTTGCGCATAGCCATTTCCCGCAAACCGGTCATCAATATAGATTTCTGCATCAGGGTGGGTTTTGATGCTGACTTGTTGCTCTGCGCCATTAAACATAGACGCGCAGCCAGTTAAAAGCGCGAATAACGTAACAATGATAAGTTTAAAGTGGTTCTGCATGATTATTCCTGTAACTGGTATTCCAGCGAGAGGCTGGTAAACCAATGGGAAAAGGACTCTTTTTCACCACGGTTGTCGATGTCAATTTGGTTCAGTTGTAAGCGCCAAAACCAGTTATTTGATGACTTATATAACGCGCTAAAAGCCAGTTGGCCTTTTATGAAACCATTACTGCTGTTATTTGGTTGCTGGGTAACTTGGGTTTCGTCGTTTTCATTGATTGTGGAGAGTACTTCTAATTCGGAATAGTCACTGCTTCCCACAAGAATCCCTGCACGACCCTGAAGAATAAATGCATCGTTAATTGGGTATGACAGAACATGTTGTAAGTAAAAGCCTTGAGTTGAAATCTCGGCTTCACGCACGCTAGTGGACACAACTTTGGATTGGCTCGAATCAACACGGGTTAATGTTTTGGTAAATGAAATGCTGCCATAGGTTAAGTAACCAACCTCCATACCATAATTAGGATGAAAGCGAAAACCCATAAAGCCTTGCCAAGGTAAGCTGCCATTTGAGACATCGCTGTAACTGGGGGTTTCAGTGAAGGCGCCTAAGGTACGAATTTCGTCGTTAAAGCTTGCTTGGGTCCAAGTGTAGCCGGAGCCAAACCCAACATAATGCGCAGCAGGATACGCTTGGGCCAGTTGGCAGGTAGTCATGAGTAACAGTAAGAGTAGGCGCATAATATAATTGGTTTTATTTTTACCCATGGTAGCGTGGCTGAAGGGGAAGCTCAATTGCTTTGTTTGGCCGTCTTAGGCTTGCTTTTGGTTTTCAGCTTCTTCCTGCTCGCAAAAAAAACGCAGAATGTCTTCTTTGCGTTTCATGGCGTCGTCATAGCCACATCGAATCAGTTCTCTGCAAAAACCGCGTTCAAACAGCAAATAACT
>Ga0115005_10001564_pt1 | contig 18214 bp, 20 predicted proteins | sample ArcOceMetagenome_FD_87163 | JGI IMG/M metagenome (GOLD analysis project Ga0115005, IMG submission 87163) | Marine eukaryotic phytoplankton communities from Arctic Ocean - Arctic Ocean - Greenland ARC118M Metagenome | ecosystem: Environmental > Aquatic > Marine > Oceanic | place: Arctic Ocean... | reverse complement strand
GCCATGTTCATTCGATCCAAGCTTGCAACACTCTGATCTAAGTTGCTTCATGTGTTCAGCTAAAGACTTAGCGGACGGGGTTTGTGCGAGATGCACTCTGTGTTTGGGTAGTAAAAACAATTGTATAAACACTTCCCAAACGGAAGAAGCTTACAAAAGTGATACAGACCGGAACAATTGCCACGATCAATGCACCAAGTGGTAGTTGATGAACATATCAAACATACATAATGAAATAGGCTGGGTACATGTACATTTTTAAAGAAATATTGAGGTTGCCGAAGAAGAAGGCTCAATCGCCAACACCATATATATGTCTTGTTCTTTTTGGATTTAGATTGCTTTATCTGTTATAAAACAAGTATTTCTATTACCGTGGTGTACGTGTTCGTGTAGTACACGCACTATTACTAATAATGATGGCGATAATGCCCACATGCTGCTGTTGGTGGAAACAGCGGAGTTGTAATAATGGAAAGCAGCGATTCTATCAATCCGTGTTTTTGTTGTTGTCGTCCTCCGACGCCGTTGCAATGATTGGCATATGATTTGTTTTGCCAAAGATAGTGAGAGAGTGACCTACACGTACCATCATTGATTGAATCGTCACGATTATCTTGTTAATAATAATAAAATAACAAATAGCTGCCAGTTACGTGACGTTACCAGAGTTCAATTCAATCCCTATCTTCAGCGGCCATCAATCTCAACATGTACAAGAAAATATTGATGATATCATTGTAAAGCAGCACCGCACCAAACACATAATCCTTTTCATTCAATTGATACTTGGTATGTTTCCCGGAGACAATAAGCCGAGTGTGATACGCCAAATACATGGAGAATAGACTTGTACCGATGAGACAGAAGATGCTTTCATTGTAGGGTAAGAATTCAGGTGGCAATATACCACTTTGTGATAGAAGGTGTATTATCGCATAGAACACAAATATCATGCCCACCCTACATGCATTCAAATTTCAAATTCCATGGGGCAATAAATAGTAAGTATACACATCACATTATTAAAAAACAACACAGCGAGAGAACAACAAAATGACTTACGATGATAACCCCGCACCCCACTGAGACAAATCACGCTTCGAATCGCGATTGAAAACAGTATACATTGTCACAGACATGGTCGCCACTGCAGTGCTCAGCGCAGCACTCATGACCGTCTTGGACTTGTAAAATGACGATATCATCCCCACAACAATGGCCTCCGATACTGAAAATAACCCCAGCAGCTGCCACTTGAGAGGCGCCACTCGCCTCGCTCGTTCCGATATGGACATGAAGATCATGGTTCCGGACGAGATGGCGATGGATGCCCATGGTACGACTTTTCCCTTGGTCATCATCCAGATGCCCAGAGCGGGATATCTCCCGAATGCCAGAATGGAAAGAGCCACCAGGAGCAATTGAGCCGTTAGGATCGCGTATACTCTGACAATGAATGAGTTCCTACTGTCTCGAGTTAAGAATGCGTCAATGACTTCTTTTGTCTCTTCTCGCTCTTGATCTTTGATTTCATTTGTCACGTCCGTGACTTGTACATTTTCATTGTATGACTGCGATTGTGATTGTTGGAATGACGTAGGTTGTTTGTTCTGCGAGTGTGATGGATTCGCTCCAAAGGATAGGAAGCCTCGTGATTGATCGCTCCCTCCTCTCAGACGAAGGAGAGAAGGAAAATTTATGTGGCTGATGCCGAATTGATTTGATGCATCTGCTTTAGTCAGATGTATGGTTAGTATTATTACCAGATAGGAGAGGAGGATAGCAACGAACTTCATGGTGTTGTTTGTTGTGTTGAGTTGTTTTTGTTTCACTTGTAAGAGTCAGTCTTGTAATGTAAGTGATCTTGTCTCTTCACTTGTTTGTTGCTTTCATTCAATCCAAGTAAACCTCATTGGTTTGGGATTATCTAATAAAATCAAAAATGAAAGAAAGTTCCACTTTCGCAGACGCGCGCAGAGATTCTAAGATTACGATCGAATTCTTCAAAAGCATTGCTCGTTATTGATCACACTCTATCAGGCTCCACCACACCCCACCGCCACACCACCCCACCGCCACACCCTACCTACTAAGCAGCAACTTAACTTCAATCATGTTTGGAAATAGAATCGGTTTCCTTGTAGCAGCGGCATCGATTGCCCTGTTTGCAACCCCGGCATTGTCTCAAGAAGTGCAATGTCCTTCATGCCCCGAACTCAGCGATAGGGCCCACGAATTCGAAAATCTGCAACAGAATCTCGACAACTGCCTCCACTCCAAATCTGAAATCGAAACTGCCACCACCAACAACAACAAAGACAATGCAAATGATCTCATCGCTCTCACCGATAAACTCACCGCACTCGAACAGCAGTACCACACCTGCAAACAAGACTCAGTCTCCATTCAATCCAACTACAATGAAATCCTCCAATCAGAATCCAAACTCCAAACCAAAATCACCCACCAGCAAACAGCCCACAATCAAAAAGAAAAAACCCTGCGTGAGGAACTATCCTCCCTCCAAACCAAACTCGAACAGCAGAAAAAACACCACAAGAACTTGAATGAAAGGTATCTCAAAGCCAGAGAGGAAAGTCAAGAAATGGAAAAAGAACTTCGCAGGATTCGCTTCGAGAGCCAGAGGACCTATTTGAATACCACCCTTATTCGAGAGGATGTTGGAAAGACCTTTGTCAAGTATACCGATAGGGGAGTGGCATTGGTGGAGGAGGCTTGGAGGCATGATCGTGTTCAACAGGTTAAATCTGTAGTGATGGAGAAGAGCGCTCCGTTGGTGGAACATGGGAAAGGCTTGTATGATAAGCATGGGAAGGGCAAAGTGGAGGAAATGGTTCAAAAGATGAAAGACATTGATCAGATTGAAGGAGTGCGATTGACGGTTGTTTCTTTTGTTCAGCATGGTTCCAGGGCGGTTTTGGATTATATGGAGTTGACAGGGAGCGTCAGCAAGGATAAGAATAAGTTTGGTACCAAAAGTCACGGATGCAAATGTGGAAAGTTGAAGAAAATGCTTGTCAAATCTCTAAAGTATGCTGAAAAGAATCCGGATTTGTTGGTGAACAGGGCTGTGGGTGGGGTCATGGCCTTGCTTGTGTGGAGGGTTATTGTCACGCTTTTGCATCTTGTCTTTTATTTGATCTCGAGGATTTTTGGATTTGGAAAGAAGAAGAAGAAGAAAAAGAATGATGGAAAGAAAAAAGTCAAGGCAAAACAGGAGTAAATGCATTTGTATTATGTATGCGGGTACCAGTACCAGTACCAATAACAGTACCACCAGTAGACTGTTTGTGTTGCCAATTTTGACTTTGAATGCTTGGGAGCATTGAAATTTGTTTGCGACAATGCGGACTGTTGATTGCTGTGATGATATGATGCACATTCAAGGCCACGTACAGGGTACACGTACAAGTCATAGGGTTGTAACTTTACATTTAGTAATCACGGATATTCTACTACCCGTATGTTACAGTTCTCTCCGCAGAAAAATAATTGAACGTCGCTGGTCAGTGCGCACGTAGGTGTACTGTACGCAGTATTTGAAGTAGAGGTGCGGGGGCGAAGATCTGTTACATTGTTATAATATTCTCTAGGGCTGGCTATATTCAATTTGTAGATCAACTTCCATCACGTATCTCTATGACACTTTTACATAAATCTGCAAATAATGATTCCTGAAAAATTCTGTTACATATAAACTGGTACAATTATTAGGGCTTAGTTCTGGTTGTATCCTCTAATCTTGCCGGCCTTACCACGCTTGCCAGCCTTACCACGCTTACCGACCTTGCCACGCTTGCCGGCCTTGCCACTCTTGCCACCATATCGGTAGCTAAAGTCATCACCACCATATGTGTAGCTCAAGACCTTGCCGCCATCGTAACCCATACTAAAATCCATACTCATCTGTAAAAATCGTGCATCCTCTTCTTCCAGGATATCAGCCAAGACGACGACATCTTCGATCTCTCCAAACGGCGTTGCCTTGTTCTGCCTTTTTCGGAGGACAGGAGGACCATTACTGTGATCATCGGCTGAGATCACAAATGGATTCGTAACAAGTGCGGAAAGTGTTAGTACGTGAAATTGAGAAATTTTCATGTTGATTCTTGGAATGTATTCTGCTTAAAAAGAACTGTTCAAAGCTTAAATTGTGAGGAAAGAACTGTTCAATGCAAATTCAGCATGCCTGTTTTTTTTTTGCGAGGATGCGTTGAGCGTATTACTATGTTTCGTATAAACAAGTATTAGACCTCTAGGGCTTATTATTATTATTAAAAAATGTGAGGAAAGAACTTTGAAACTGTTCAAAACTGTCTTTTTGAGAGATGGTGTTATCTAACGGCGTCTAAAGGCCTTACTGAACGGCTGGAGAGTGGAGAAATGAGACTGAAATGAGATGTTAGTAGGACTTCAACCACAATCACGTGAGACACGGTGGAACTTGGGATTTTTAAGAGTCAAAAAATCAAACGGTCACTTCAAACACGAAACAAAAATGAATCTCGAAATCGCTGTTTTTCCCCCAGAGGTTTTTCTTTTTGAAAATTTACACACTCTGTTACACAAAGACAAATCCGAATATTACTGTAAAAAATCACAGGTTATAATTAGACCATGGCGACTCCCATTCGCTTTCCGCTCCGAACGAAGGTTGATAATGAAAGTGTTATAATTAAAAAGGTCTCCAAAAGTGCCACAAACAAATTCGAGACTCCAAGCAAAAAAGGGCAAAAACGATCGGGACCGAAGATCATGTCCAGCCTAAAAAAGAAGGGCGGCAAGCTCAGGAGAGCGCTCACACCTCCCCGTGGCATTAACGTTGGGTGCGCTAAGACCCCCGTAAGGACCAAGACACCTCTTCCACTAACCTTCTCACCTAAGTTTCGCAACGCACATAATTATCAGATAAAAACTTGTGAACATGATCCAACAAATTTTCAGGTGGAAGTCCCAACTCAGGAAGAGATTCTTGCTACTGCAAAGATATGTTCAGTGATGGATAACTACTTTAAATTAGGTGGCGTTGACTTTGATTTTTCAAGTCTTATGCCCTTTGGTGGGATGAGTCCAGATATCAACACTCTATTGCTCGGTGGAAATATGAATACAAATAAAGAAGGAGGGAAAAACGAGAATGGAACATCCACGAAAGTGCACCCGATACTCTCCAAGCTTCAGGACGCTGTCAGTGATATTGTAGTGGAGGGATTCTATCGCGAACATGCTGGTGATGATATTGGGCGTGTAGAGGTTGTTATACTTTCTAGTGAATCTTCCCGACGGATCTATGTTGTTTATCGTGGATCATCCAAACTTCAGGACCGTCCAGTCCACGTTACCAAAAATAAGAGCAAGGCTGACAATACAAACGATAAAGGGGATGATAACCGTGATGATACCAACTCCGTCGGTGATGAAAATGAAAGATCACATATCAGCGAAATCATCAAAACTGATGTCAACGAAACAGTGTTCAAGGCATACACTGATACAAATCTAGAGGAAAGCATCTTCACCCTTCTTAACCGGCTCATAGCATTCAAACCATTCAATGACGTCACAATTATGGGGCATTCTTTCGGTGGTGCGATGGCAACCGTAGCAGCTTCTAAATACGCATCGCAAAGACCGGCATCAAGAGTTCGCTGCCATGTATTTGGTTCTCCGCAGATTGGTGGCTTGAGCTTTCGTAATGAGGTGCATTCCCTTCCAAATCTAAGCATGGTAAGGATTGAGCGCAGCACAGACCCATTTGTATCTGTTCCAGTATCTGATTCTATGCCCAAGGGGGGAGGGAAGGAAGTAGACTGGACTCATGTGGGGCACTGTTTGAAAATCAATCCAAGCAATTTGTCTCCATTCCCGACATATGATGATACGAGATCGGTTGATATCAAGTTGTACCGTTTCGATAAGCTGAGGCCCACTTCAAGATTCGTAACCTCTAGGGTCACTTCAGTGTGCAATTTCTCCAAGCTCAAAATTGGGAATGAGATCCGTTCGTATGTGAAGGATTTAGACAAGGTTACGAGTTTGAAATTAACGTGGCCAGATACATTTGCTGGACAAATGTCTGGGAAATATGTCTCCACCGGTTATCTTGCATAATAATACACATTAATGATCTCTTCAACTTTTACCCATTGAGGTGCTCCCCTGATAAACATTTCTGTGGAAACCTTGATTCGAACTCTTGATCACATATGCGTCGAAAATTGTGTGTATTGCAAAGACAAAGAAACGAACTTACGTGTTCCTACTCGTGCACAGGTACTTCCTACGTGCGTATGCACATCCCAAGTGACAAATAATTGTTTCTTCCGAAATTAGATGTAAAATTCGCGAAAGCAAGTTTGAATTGTCATTTTGGCAGTGAAGCTTGTGCCACTGTTTAGAAATGAAATTAACCAAAAACGTTTCGGTGAGGAATCAAGACTTGCATTTTCTATTGATATTTTGGTGCTCGCAAACATTTTCAAATTTCGTAAGTGATTATTGTTCTGAAGAAAAATGTGAAAGATAATACGTACTGTGTAGGTGTGAACATGCTAGAAATATCATAAGGTCGATACAGATTATCTGAAGAGAATTCATCGTTTTGTATCGGTATTGTTGCAGTGCCCGGCCGTAGAATCTATACGTAGTGGGTTGTGTGCCACTACTATGTGAAGGATTTATGGTCATACCGGTAGTGATGATAGATACCCGTGTCGGTCGGATTAATTTGCGTTTACAGCAATCTCAACGCTTCATTTTGAGATTATAACAAAGTCAGGTTTACTTTCTTTATAAGCTGTAACTTCATTGGGACTTGTAAATTCACACGCTCGTAATTTCAATTTTTACAGCAATCTCAACGCTGTTCATAATCCATCAAAACAAGGAATAACACACTCAAATAGTACAACATCATTTTCATCTAAATCTCAGAATGAATCATGTGCAGAAAAGTTGATTGCCAAAACTGTAAGTTCCAATGTCCAAAATGTTCCCGCCCCAGCTGTTATTTTACACTGATGTACCTGTGCAGTACTATACCTAGTATGGACAGCTAGAAATGCCCCACCCTCCTCCATCGCAAGGAAAAGGGCGAAGTTCTTCGTTGTTCTGCTAATAGAACCATAATTTTTTTCTTTTTTGCATGCCGCCAAATCTCACATAGCGCTCTCTCGTCGCTCATAATATATTTCATTAGGTAAGAAAGCCACTTGGGCCGGATGTGGCTTGCATGAAAGAGCGCAATGATGGGTATATCAGAAGCACGCTGGAATTTAGAAAAATGAGGGGGGGAATGAGCAGTTTCCCCCAGTGTACTCGTATGCGCGCAACGCGCGACATGTAGTTGATTGAAGATGATGTCAAGAAGGCAAAAGATGTTCGCTCGCTGTGCCCTCTGCATCAGTCTAAAATGTGTGCCAATTTCGAAATTGTATGGTCGGTCGGATTAGATTGCAAACAGTCAAATTGGACAAATCAAAGCTGAGAAGGTCCTGTCGAACGCACTGATACACGCAACTGTTACCGTGTTACTATTATACTGATCACATTGCAAGCAATGGATCTAGCATCATCAATATCTGACGAAGTTGCAGAATTACGGGAAGCATTCCCAAACGTCTTGATACAAACATCGACACCGTCCTTTCTCATCGCATCATACCAGCGAACTCCATACACATGCGTAAAATTTACCATCACATTTCCAAAAGGCTATCCAGACCATCCTCTCATTATAGATATCAAGAGTGATGAAGTAGTTCCGCCAGGGCTCAAGAAGAAACTCGAAACAGATTTAGTTCTTGATATTCCCGTTGGCCTGCATCAACAGGTTATAACCGTCGTCAATAAACTTGTGCAATTCGTTGATCAAAATAAATTTCTACCCTGTTGGAAAGAACTGAAACAATGCATCAATTTGGTGAAAAGTGATAGTAGCGACTCGACTATTTCAATTTTTGAAAGCAAGGGGAGGGTAAAGTTGAAGCTGTGCACCCAGAAATACTTTTACAATTGCTCAATTACAATTGACAATGGATATCCTTCCACTGCAACTCATGAGGATTGGGGTAAACCTTGTGATTTGAAACTAATCTCTACAAATTTTCCACCCAAGATTGAAATGATGCTCACGTTGCAAGCCAAGGAGGTTGTTCGAAGGATGCATGATGGCATGACTTCCGAAAAAGCACTTGTTCTATCCAACCCCGTTCGCCAACCAACATTCGACGACGACGATTCCAAAAAGAGAGACACAACAGAGAGACTCACGAAGGACAAATTGAAGAGTCTAAAACATGACATTGATACACTTTCCACAGTGAGAGATTTGAGAGAAAAGGATGCACAAAAGGTCCAGGGCAAAGCACACGTCTTGAAACAGCATTCGAAAGATAGAAAGGCTGCTCGTAGAGCGATACATAAGATCACGGATCAGGAACGCGCGGCAGATTTAGCATTAGAAGAAAAAGAAAAGCTGTGGAAAAACGACGATCAGACGAGGATGGCAGGTTATGATATGCAAGATGGTGATCCGCAGCCTAGTCTTTTGGCACTCGTCAATTTCCTAAAAGAGAAAATTCAGTTTTTGCCCAAAGCGAAATGTCCGTTTTGTACGAAAGCAACTTTGCCTTCCGATCCTGATGAGCTGAAATCGTTGTATTCATCGCCTTCAGCATGCAAGACAGAGAAAGAAAAGAAGCAACGGAAATTAGCTAGAGCCCAACGTCCTATGCGATGTTACTGCGGATGTTGGTATCATCACGATTGCCTTGATAAGTTCATGACTGAGCCTCCTTTTGGTGCGTCATGTTCCACCCCAAATTGTGGACGAAGAGTGTTTCATCCTGATTGGCCGGATGATATGAAGCAACTTGAAAGAGAATGGGCTAGCCTGCAAGCGCGAAAAAGAGAGATTGAAGACGCAGCAATGTTTTTTTAATAGCGCACAGACCTGTTTAGAATTTCTTAATAAATACTGTACTTTCGTACGGGTGTGGGGGCCCTCGTAATGGTGCTCTCCCATTTTTACTTGATAATTCCTTCATTTTAGCTTTGTGAGATTGTTCGGCTGAGCGGTTTTGAATTAACCGTTTTCCCTGTAAAAAGGGTGTTGTCTTGTTTGACACCCCCACTTACGTGGTTTATGTGTGGCCCTTTTCTCCTTGAAGCAAAGCAAAATTTGAAAAAAAGAAACGTATTGATTGGCTCGAACCTTCAACTGGCATCTGCCGGAACTCAATAACAGAGATAATACATGTCACATACCGCTACATATTATGTTCCCACATCCAGTCGATCACTATCGTACCATCATAGTCTCTTCTAAGCAGGCCATTGTCACATGGTGAGAGCAATACCGGTACGAGACCCTCTCAACCGCACAAGTAACCAATGTACAGTTCAACTTCCACCACTTCTCTAGTGGAAACTCAACGAAAGGTCGCTGGCGCTAACGACCCCCTGGGCACACAGCACGTTGCCCCTCCTGCCCCTGCCTCCAGGACTTCCTTGGTGATAGGGTTCTTATTTTGTATAATTCTGTACGCCTTCAATGGAACAGAGAGTATCAACATTGACTACCAAACGTACTACCAATACACGTCCTCTTTTGAGATGGTTCCATCATTCTACAAGGTCGACTTATCGTCGTTGCCTTCTCTATCGGCTGCTGTCAAGGCTATTCAAGACACGTACGGATACAGCGCCCCAACGACGACCAACACTAAGACTTCGTCATCTTCCTCTGCTGCAGGAAATCATTATAGTCAAAACAAGAATCAAGACAACATTCGTTACTACAATCTCGCGCTTTCCACAGAAGAAAACTATAAATACTCAGAAATGGTGTTCGCGGGACAATATATTTCCATCAGATCGTCACTCGACTACACATACCATCAAAACTACCTACCTCAGCGTCAACTGCTGCAAGATACCATCATTTCAAATATTCTAAAGAAGCACAACCCAAGCATTACAGATCCAGATGGAAATTCATGTATCTCACCAAAGAATCCATGGATTGTATTCACAGCGGGAGCAATGGGCAGTGGAAAATCATACACCATTCGTCATTTGGCTGCCAGCGATCGTTTCCCACTTGAAAGCTTTGTGACGGTTGACCCTGATGAAATTAGAAGATTGTTGCCAGAGTTCGAACTTTATCTTGATCATAATCCGGAGGAAGCTGGAGAGAGTACAAGGAAGGAAGCTGGGTTTATCGCCGAAATGCTCACGCAAATTGCATTGAAGGCGGGAAGGAATATTTTGGTGGATGGGTCTCTGAAGGATGCCGATTGGTACCAGAATCATTTCAATATTTTGAGACAAGACTATAATGATGTTGGTTTGAGGATTGGGATTCTGCACATTACTGCTCCCCGAGAAGCTGTATTTGAGCGATCGAGAGTAAGTATATCTCACATTGATGACCATGAACCAATACTTGTTTGTGTCATTATTTCTAGTTTCTAATTCTCTTTTTTCACAGATGCGCTCTAAAATTACAAGACGGGTGGTTCCTCGGCATTGTTTAGAAGAAACCCTCGCAAAGGTACCACAATCAGTTAAGAGCCTTTCTCCTCTTGTTGATTTTGTGGCAGAACTTCACAATGCACCACACACTGATGACATCGAGCTTGTTTCAAATGATTTAACATGGTCTTCGTTCCGTAAGGTGTGGAGCCAATCATGTAAAAAGGATGATGAGGGAGAAGATGTCTTGGAAGAAACCGACCAACACACTGGGACGGAGAAAGAACTAGATTATCAATTTGTTCAATTATTGAGTAAAATGTAGGCCAAGATGGAAGCATTTCATGTGTTTGGATAAAGGCCAAAAATCAATTCACGTCATGAATCTTTCTGAAAGATTTGTTGATACATCTGCATTTGACCGCACCAAGGCTCGTGCGAAGAGGAAGTGACAGCAGGTGAGGCGTCTTGCCGAAACAACTCCAGCCTTCGGTCCAACCTAACAAAAATGATATACGCCTCACACTAACCCCAAAAAGTTATCATTAACCCCACCAAGCTCTCGCTGAAGATGATCAGTACCGGTCCGGCGTCAACAGACTTGGATGGAGTAGACTAACTGCAGAATGCACCTTCTAGATTTGGCGGTCGGCGATGGAGTTCAATTCTACTGTATTCAATGACTTACTCCACTGTTGAACTCTGTTTCATTGCTGACATCTTTTTTATCAGCATTAAGTAAATACTCCACATATAAAATAGAATGTATATTACATATTACACTACGTGGTGTACACAATTTCACACTTAATGTAATCACATGTAAATGAACGTGCATCATTGATTAAGTAAGTTCTGATGACAATGAAGAAAATGGAAAAGCAGGATTCCAAGGTTGATTGTTGAATGTTTTGGTGAAATTAGTTCCTGTACCTACCCACACATATGAAAAATAGAATGCGTACTACGTGTACTCTGTATTGAATATGTTAGATTGTCTTACGAAGCATTTTCAGATTTACTGTTGTAGTATTTGTAGCTCTGTTTTCGTGTTCAAAAGGTTAGAGCGAAATAAGATCGGTCTACGTGTACCGGCTGCAGTATCATACTTACTCGTCAAAGTGCTCACTCAGTGCAAGAAGAAACGTTCAGAAGCAAAAGGAATTGTTGGGTTAGAAAGTGAGTTTCGCAAATCCATTCATTTTTTTTATAACCCTATCCATATAAGTAGCGGCATTGCAGGCGACATGAGAACAGAAGCACGAAACTCACCTTGACAAATAAATTGTTGGATTTGACAGAGAAAGGAGGAACTAGTGTAACGTATGCTTGTAGTTCTTTCTCTATCAACTTTATATGTGGTGGTATTGGAGTGATCCTTGGATTTTCCTTGGATTCCAAGGACTGGGGCGGGGGATCACGTACGTACCGTACGCACGCACGCACGCAGCAAACACGTGTCCCGCTTTTTATTTGAAAAAATGAGCGGCTGCAATACCGTTAGTCTTTTAAATTCAACATGTCTTCGCGCAATTTACAGTAGTTCGACAGACGGACGATCTCTCTCCTCCACAAAGCGAAGACGACGATGGAGGATGAACCAAAGAGCAAGCAAGCAAAAGCAAAGCCTATCTATTACTTCAATTTACGCGTTGCGTGTTGCTAAAAACAATTCCAACGACCTAAGCTACGACAACAGTACCGGTGCTTAAACACAATTGAACCTTCCTTCGCATTCATTCATCAGGAATAATATCAAACATTCAACAAAACAAATTGTCATGGCATCCACAACTTTAGTCAACACAGTAGACGCTGCTGAACTTCGTCTCGTCCATTACCTCGGCAACCACGAAGCGACCTCTCCCTTTGTACTCTCCTGCGAAACGGCCATCACCCAAGCAGATGCGGCAACCTTACTCCAAACCGTAATCAGTCACACACCCGCTGTGGACAAACTTCTCTTGTCCTCGAGTGAAGAGGGGATTGGGGCGTTCAGTCTCCTCTCGGCATTATTGGATCGGATCGAAGACGCTGCCCTCGCCCAGGAGGTCATGAAGAGTCTCGTCATCGCCGTCGAGGCGAATAGCAATAACAGTGGGGCTGCGGTTGAAAATAAGATTGGTATGATCTGTGCGTTGTACAATCTTAGGAGGAGCGGAGCTGAAAAATGTTGGATTTTAGGAAGGATTCTTAGCTATGCTGCTTTCTCTGGGGATGAGAATAGCGTCTTGAGTCTTTTGCCCGAGAGAAACAGCACGCTTGGTCAACTTTTGGTGGGAAATAATCTTGAGAGACTCATGATTGGATTTGAAGGATTGGGGAATGCAGAGAAGAGAGGATTATTTTTTATTGCCAGCAATGCTTTGGGCAAAGTTGCAGAAGTTTGCAAGGAGAAGGGTATGGGACAGGAGGCTGTTGCTGCTAGTGCCTCGAAGCAACGATTTTTGTTAAAGATGATGGGGACTTATACGAGTACTGTGAGTATTATTGTGCGTTATTGTCATTATGATTGAGTATGATTGCAATGGTGCAGCACATTTTAACATGTGTGTGTATCACAAGTTGAAGTTGGCATTCCAACACCAACTAGTAATACATGTTGGCGCTGATGTTGATGTTGACATAAATGCATGTCAGAAACACTCATTATTTTATACATGAAAGCAACTCAGCAACTCACTCACCTTCCTTCACCATTTCTCAAAAACAAAAACAGTCCGAAATAGACGATGAAGCCCGTGCCGCAGCAACACAAGCAGCAATTGGCGCCATCAATAACCCAGTAGCACTCTTCAACGAACAAAGGTGCATCATGTCCCTCCCACCCGTCATGGAACTCAAAGCCCAAAAACCCGACATCCACTCCCTCCTCTCCATCTTCCAACAGGGAAAACTGGAAGATTTCCAATCATTCATCAAATCCAATCCCAATGCATGTGCCGACTACAATATCTCCGAGGAGGAAGCCATCCGACACATGCGTCTCTTATCACTCTGCTCCTTGGCCACGGAACACGAGGAGATTCCGTATGGGGCCATCGCTGCGACGCTTCAGGTGGATCAATCGGAGGTGGAGAGCTGGGTGATTGCTGCTGTATCTTCTGGGCTTTTGAGCGCCAAGATGGATCAGTTGCAGCAGGTTGTCATGGTGGAGAGATGTGTTGTGAGAAAATTTGGGATTGAGCAGTGGAAGATATTGCAGAATAGGTTGGATGCATGGAAAAAGAATGTAAAGAGTGTATTGGATGGTTTGAAGCAAAGCCAGGCTGGTACACGTACGGCATAAGTTGCTTAGGGTAATAAAACAAACAAAATTAAAAAGAACGATAGTTTCTGGAATTGAATCGAATCGAATCATACCATCATAGAAACTACTTGTACACAGTTGTATCATACTAGATCATACTCTTCTCAGTAGTGGACATTTTGTGAGCAAAGTCATATCAATGAATTGAATGAATGCCTATCGGTATCCCTCACAAGTTGGTACATTGATTGAGCGTGCGAACTACGTGCGTCATTTCAGAACAAAATATTTGAAATTTTGACTTCGCGCTGATGCTGCCGTTACCTTGCTTTGACCGCGCTACGCTATCTAATGCCATGACACATTCAACTTGACCCAGCAGGACTAAAAGAACATAAAATATTCTTCCAAGTTGAAAGCGCTGTCAACAACTTCAACCAACTGTGTCATCAAGTCAATACTAGGATCTGCATTTGTAACCTCTCAATGATTGTACGGATACGAAGGATCTCTTAATTTCCAATTTAGAGAATGTAAGTAAAGTGCTGCCTCATGAATCGAATGGTTCTGTTTTGAAAAGGTTCGGAGTTCGGATAATTGCTGTAGTGTACAGTACTGGGAAGAATCTAGGAATCTTCACATGATTATTCCTAATGAGTTATTCCCTGTCTTCCCTGCCTTCCCCCTTTCGTTTCAGAACATAACTTAAAAACAAGAAAGACAAGACATCAAAGCAAGGATACACCATCCATCCATTCAATCCAAACTGATTAAAGTATCACAGTATCACATCAGATGAAGTTCCTCGAAAATGATAGGCTGGCCCAACTGACGGCTCAACTGACAGAGGCCAAGATATGCGAACGCTTCATCAACGGACGTATCGAAGCATTCACGACAAAGCGGGCAGGCACTGATAAAAAATTCGCTCACATTCTGGGAGAGAAATATCAGCACGAGATTGATGCGGAAGAAACGGAGTTCTCCAATCTCCAGCAACGCATGAGTAATAGCATGAAGATGAACCATATAAACCATAGCATGCACACACAGAGGAATGGGAACAGAAATAACACTACTAGTCCCACTGCACATCATCCAAGTCAAAGTCCGCCTCTTCCACCGAGAAATTTAACGAATTCAAGCATCCGAAAATCAACTTGTCCTCCCTCACCCAAAAACAAGAGGGTCCGAATTGATTTGAAGCAACAGCAGGGGAGAAAAAGAAGCAGCAGCACGAGTGCCGTACCCAATTTTCTCGGAATCGGCTCCACACCCACAATACCAGTGTCCGCCATCCGATCTCGATCCGATTCCTTCGATTCCAAAGGAATCACCAACTTCCCCTACTCCAACTCGCCTCTCGGAGATTTCCACAATACTTCCACCCAGCGTCTCATGACTGACTTAATACTGACGCTCAATGCGAGTTTTCCCGACTATGAATTCTCCAACATTCGCCCATCCCATTTCTCCCGCTCCCCCTCCTCTTCGGTGGCGATCAATCGGACCAACGAGCGGCTTTCGGAACTTGCGGCTTGTACGCCCCAAGGTGCGAACTTTCTTCCTCAATTGTGGAGCGCCATTGATGATGTGATCGACTTGAAGGAATCGGATGTATACTCTTATGTACCTCCGACGAGAGATGACGAGGACGATCCGTTGAGCTTCTTGACGGATTCGTTGGATGGGACTGATTCGGCAATGCCCCTCTGGACATTCAATTTTTTCTTTGTGAACAGGTCTCTCAAGCGTATCATCCTCTTTACGTGTGTGCAGAGTATGCGGACTGAAGTGGAAGAGATGGATGAATTGAATGACGATGAGTACGAAGGGTATGTGGCGAGTGCGTCGGAAGAAGTGAAGGAGTCCGCGGATTTTAGCAGTGGGAGTCCCATGAGGATTCGGAGGACCGAGACTGGGATTTCGAGGACTACGGATGGCAATACTAGCGTGGATGAGGAAGATGAAGGGGGTGTAGATTATGATATGGATCCTGACAGTTTGAATCAAGCTATCTGTCCTCCTGCAGCGGTAGCGTAAGAGTATATGTTCTGTATGTGAAATTAAGGGCACAAAGGCATTACAAGCATCGTGAATATTGTCATGGGGACGATTTGCTCGTTGTTGTGTGGTCCTAGCTTTTCGCTTTCGTTTTGGAAATAAAAAAGAATCAATAATCTGAGCATGATATGATGCCTCTACATGTAGATAATTATAAATGGAATGGCGATTGACTTAATCACTGCAAATTGAACATCTTCGGATATCAATGGATGGCATCGAGCACCATACCTAAACAGTGTCAGTCAACCAATTATTAATAAATTTATCCAGAAATGATGAAACTCCGAAAGAGACAGCGTCCTAATTGGTATGTACATTACGTATATTGAGTATTACAAGTTGCTGGTATCATGACACCAAACTAAAAAGGAAATGCGAAATATCTAATGAATGCTGCCGCTAAGCGTAAGTGCTGGCACCATAGGTACTTCCACTCATATAAGATTCATCATCGTCTGAATACGCAGTATAATCGTCACTCCCTCCTCCTTTCTTACCACCCCTCCTCGCCCAACGCTTCTTTCCCGATCCAACCAGTCCAGAACTCAAAGATTTCAGCAAAAGATTTGTCATTCGATGATGAAGCACACAAGAATAGACAGCTAAGCCACAACCTAGCAGAGAAAGACCAAGCAAACTTTGTTTTTGTCCTGATGTGACCGTCCCTTCGGTCGTACTAGTCTGCATCATGCTTGTGTAAATATCTCCGTTTGTATCGTAGGTTCCGTATCGGATGCCTTCGATGAAGGAACATTGGGTGCCGTCGTCCACTTGTGATGATGCCGAATTACCGTCGTCGTCGTCTGCGCTATACTTATAGGAGAGTTCATATTGTAGGTAGCTATTGCACTGCCCACTATCATAATACACGTTACTGCAAAAGAAATTATGTGCGTTGTAGTAGGGCGGGTATTTCTAATTGTGAAAGTATGATAGAAGAGTTTAGACGGTGTGAGGTGAGTGAGGTGAGTGAGTTCAATCAAGCTTAGGGATATAAAAGGTGAGATAGGAAGATCACGTCGAGAAATAAATAGCCGACTCACACTTGACTGACAATCTATGCACCCTACATCTGTAGCGTACGAGAAGATGTTTGTATCAAAGTCATCACCCAAGAAACTTGAAACATCCACACCATCATTCCCAGCATCCTGGTTGCAAGTGTTGTCATAATAGATTCCCATTTGAATGGTATTCTGTTTAGTATCACATTTTGGCGATACCCAATAGCCGTTAATCTTTGCGCATCCAAAATAATCGAGATAACTCAAAAAATCTGTAGAGTATGATGTTGCATTGTAATTGTCATCATCGTCGTAATAGCTATCACAGGTATCAATAACATCTTGGCACATGTTCGAATAAGCATAACATGTATTCGAATCATAGATTTGCAACTGACCGCTCGATGTACTCTTGTAAAAGCTCGAGCTAGAACTCGAGCCTGTTGTGTTGTACGCATCATCATCGTATACAGAGTACCCATTTTCCGACGCACAATCTTGACAAAATGAGCAAAAGTTTGCTTCTTTATGCTGCTGATATCTCATCACAATACTCATATAATCCGATACTTCAATTGCGTACTCTCCGAATCCAGAGCTGCAGCCAAACTGTGAACTTGAATCGCAAGATTTTTTAGGGCAAAGGCGCAAGATAACGATGTTATCTGTAACCATGGAAGAGTACTCTCCACTTTGTATAGCTTCAACACTGAAGCGCTGAACTTTCTGACATGTTGCGTATTTAAGTGCATAACCATTAAAGGTTAACAGTTTGTCGTATGAGAAGTAACCTCCTGCATTATCATCGTCGTTGCCGTTTGCAAGCTCTCTGTCTAAATTTTGTATGAATGGCTCTCCACCTGAGGCAATGACTCTGCTTTCGTATTCTTCAAGTGGTATTGCATTTTCAAGGAGGAGATCGTTCAAGAAGTCCTCGTTGTTAGCCGAAACCAACGTTGAAGTGGCTGCAATGATGAGAGCAACAGCTTTTCGGAAAAGCTTCATTTCGTTTGGTAATGATTGTGGACGTTTGATGGATGTGATATTTTAATTTTGCGCCGTCTTTCTAGCGAGCGAGTGAGTGAGTCCGAGAAGAACAAAAAGAGAGTGCGAAATTGTCTAGTATTGGCCGTTTCCTTTTGCTGGAAAGAAAGCCGCACAGATTTTGTTGCAGCTAAACTTTTCTATCCCGCAAGAAGGTTGTTCAGGGTTGTTCTCATTTATTTTACCTCTAAAATCTGTGCCACGTGTGACCTTGAAGCTGCACCTTCTTATGATGAAGATCTTCTTTTTTCCCCTTTCTCTTTCTTTTGCAAAATTCGAATTTCGATGACCGAGGTGGTGGGAAACACCGGAACACCACAGAACGCCAGCCAGCAACAAGAGTGAGAGT